>Ga0326726_10001025_pt1 | contig 25684 bp, 23 predicted proteins | sample MHFenrmetagenome_2_FD_207603 | JGI IMG/M metagenome (GOLD analysis project Ga0326726, IMG submission 207603) | Lab enriched peat soil microbial communities from Michigan Hollow, Ithaca, NY, United States - MHF15MN | ecosystem: Environmental > Terrestrial > Soil > Wetlands > Peat | place: USA... | reverse complement strand
GGGAGGTTCCCTCGATGGGCTTCAACTGCGGCTGGCCGTCCACCTTGACCGGCTGCGGCTTCGCCTCCGAGATCTTGACCGCGGCCGTCTGGGGGACGCTATTCGAGACCACGGCCTCCTGGGCCTGTTGTGTGCCGGGGACGGAGGCCTTCACGTTCTCCATCGCGCTGTCGTCGGGGATCGCGGCGAAGTCCCTGGGCAGGCTCTCGAACGGCACGAAGGCCCACGGGCCCTCGGGCCCCGGGGCGCTGAACCAGCGGCCGGAGAGGAGAACGTACGTGTTCTGGTCGGCGACGCTCTTGAACACTCGTCCCGTGGTGTTCTTGACGTAGAGAAGCTGGGTGCCGTCGATGGGGACGTAGTCGGGCTGCCCGTCGGTGACGATGAGCTCGGTCGGCGACGTGGCGACGTAGACGACGGGGATCGGGCCGGTCTTCAGGGTCGGCTGCTTCACGTCGGTGGCGTCGGGATCGTCGGGCACGCCTCCGGTGAGCGGATCTCCCGACTTCGTGTCGATGATCGCCTTGTAGGCCGCGGACAGAGACTGGGGCGGGTTCGCCGAGGCGGTCCAGGGGCCCGTCAGTGCCGCCGCCTGCATCCAGCCGTCGTAGAGGTGGAGGTACACCGCCCCGGTCTTGTCCTTGAGGACGATCGGACTCGTGTTGATGACCCGCTCGATCCCGGTCTTCTCGACGGGCCGCCAGGCGGGCTCGCCATCCACGAGAACGAGGATGGCCGGCACGCTCGAGAAGATCACCTTCGGGGCGTCGTTCTTGAGCGGCTGCGACTCGCCCTTCTTCTGCTCCTCGAGGATCGCGAGGTTGGCCTCGAGGCGGTCGAGGGCGACCGTGACCGACTTCTTCTTCGCCATCGCCGAGCGGAACATCGCCAGGTACGTGTCGTTGGCCGCCGGGGCCGACGGGAAGTTCACCTTCGTGACCTGGAGGCTCGTGAGCTCGACCGTGCGAGTCGTCTTGTCCACGTCGGTCTTGGCGCTCGAGAAGACGACGCCGAAGGTCGGTTCCTTGGAGCCGGCCGCCGCGATGGAGACGGCGGCGTGCCACTCGACCGTGCGGCCGTCCCACGCGTCGAGCTGCGGCGTGTACATGCTGATGGTGTTGCCGCCGGACGTGAACACGCGCGGCCACTTGTCCTGCGGCGCGCTCGACGCCGGCGCCGATGCCGACGCCGGCGCGGGTTTCGCGGCTGCAGCTTGCGCGGCGAGAGGGGGCGGCGCGGCGAGCGTGAGCACGAAGGCGAGTGCGACGGCGCCGGCGGTGAAACGGTGGAGTCGAGTCCGCATGTCCAGCCTCCTCAAGAGATTGAGAGCATAATGCAGCGACGGCGCAATGACGCGCGCGGACCAGGTCGGTTTACGAGGAGAGTGCATGAAGCAGGTACGTTTGTCGGTCGGAGCGGTGCTGCTGTCACTGGCGGCGCTGATCGCGGGAAGCAAAGCGGCGCTGGCCCAGAACATTCCGGGCTCGGTCGAGATCACCGCCATCGGCGGCGGCTACTTCGGCCATCAGATTTTCGAAAACCTCAACACCAAGGTCGAGACGGCGACCACGTACGAGTACGGCGCGCGCCTGGGCGTGAACATCACCGAGGGCATCGGCATCGAGGCGGCGTGGACCTACTCCAAGCCGGACCTGAACGCGACGCGGCTGACCGACAACGGTGTTACGGGCACGATCGGGCAGCTCAAGTCCAACGCCTTCGAGCTCGACGGGCTCTTTTCGCTCGGCACGGACGCGGCGAGCTTCTACGTGGTCTTGAGCGCCGGCGTCACGACGCTCCAGCCGGAGATCGCCGGGATCCAGACGAACAGCACGACGAACTTCTCGAGCAGCGCCGGGATCGGGGGCAAGTTCTGGTTCGGGCCGCACTTCGGGGTTCGCGCGGAGGGCCGCTGGCGCTGGGTCATCACGAACAACACCACGGACGCCGGCGTCTGGTGCGACCCGTTCGACGTCTGCTACGCCTACTCGACCAACGTCTACGGGCACCCGGACCTGACCGCGGGGTTGACTGTCCGGTTCTAGGGGGCGACCTCAGGCGGGCCGCAGCGCCCAGCCGAGCATGAAGAGGGCGGCGGCGGCGATCCAGCTGCCGCCCACCCGCACCGCGATCCTCGCCCACGGGGCACGGACCGTCGCCACGAGGGCGGCGACGATCGCGACGACGGCGAAGATGGCACACGCCACGCCGAGGCCCGTTCCGAGGGCGCCGGCCCGCGCCCGCGCGAGCTCGATCCCGTTCCAGGAGCCGTTCCAGAGGCCCAGCGCGATCGCGAGGGCGGCGATCGCGCCGACCGGGAGCGGCCGGTCCGCGGCGACGAGCGCCCCAAGGGCCAGCGTCAGGACCGCCGAGAGCACGGGCCAGGCCCAGTGTGGACTGAACAGCCGCCCGATCGCGCTGCCGGTCAGCCACGCGAGCGGCAGAGTGAAGAGCGCAACTCTCCCGAAGCGCGGGCCGCGCAAGCCGGACAGGAGCGCGAGGGCGAGGACGGGCAGCAGGTCTTCGGGCGTGACGAGCAGGTGCGCGAGCCCGTCGTAAAAGGGACCGAGTCCCGTGTTCATCAAGTGCGCGAGGAACATCAATCCCTCTCGAGCCCCCTCTCCCGGCGGGAGAGGGTTGGGGTGAGGGGCGCCCCGAGCAACGTCTCGAGAAGCGACATCTACGTGAGCGCGCGCCAGAGGAAGGAGAGACCGGCCAGCGCCACTGCGGCGCCCGCCCAGCGCAGGGCCATCCGCCCGGCGGGCCACCTGTGGATCAGGCCGATGCCGATGCCGGTCAGGTGGAGCAGTCCGGTCGCGATCACGAACCCGATGCTGTAGAGGACGCCGTTGCCGCCTGCGGGCAACTCGGTGCCGTGGGCATGGCCGTGAAAGATCGCGAAGAATCCCACCAGGACGGCCGCGATGGCGAGCTTCGGCCGCGCCTCGAAGAGCACGGCCGCACCGAGGCCGATGGCCGAGAGCGCGATCCCGATCTCGATGCCCGGAATCTTCACGCCGAGCAGCCCCAGCGTTCCGCCGAAGGCCATGACCATCGGAAACGTCACCGGCAGGAGCCACACGGCTGGCGGGCCGAGCTGCGCGCCCCAGAGGCCGACCGCGATCATCGCGAGCACGTGGTCGAGGCCCGAGACGGGATGGGAGAGTCCGGCGAGAAAGCCCGACGCCTCGCCGCCGCGCGTGTGGGCGAGGGCCGTGGACGGCCAGAGCAGCGTCGCGAGGAAGGCGAACGCGGCGGCGCGCGCGAGCTCCACGCGGCGCGACAACAGGCTCACGAGGTCCACCCGAACAGGATCGCGGTGCGCTGGATCGTCCAGAACGCGCCGAGTGTCCCGATGGCGTAGCCGGGCAGCGCCTCGACCCAGCGCGGCCAACGGATCTCGAGCAGCCGGAACGAGCGCTCGAGCAGCAGCACGAGCAGCACGAATCCGATTTGCCCGATCTCGACCCCTACGTTGAAGCCGAGAAGGGCGAGCGGGAGATCGGCGCGGGGCAGCCCCGCGCTCGTCAGCGCGCTCGCGAAGCCGAAGCCGTGGATGAGGCCGAACACGAAGGCCACGACCCAGGGGTGCTCGATCGTGAAGCTCGTCTGGCCGCGCCAGGACCGGACGATCTCCGGGCCGAGGAAGAAGATCGAGAGGGCGATGGCGGCGTTCAGGGGAAGCACCGGAGCGTCGGCGTACCCGAACGTGGCGATGGCGAGCGTGATCGAGTGGGCCACCGTGAAAGCCGTGATCGTCTTCACGAGCATCCAGCGGTCCTTGACGATCAGGAGCAGTCCGAGCACGAAGAGCAGGTGGTCCGCGCCGAAGGCGATGTGCCGGATGCCGTGGACGACGTAAGTTCCGACGACGGCGGCCGGTCCCTGCGCCGCGGCGATCTCGACCCAGGGCTGGGAGGGGCGCACGATCGTCGTCCACTTGCGGCCGTCCTTCATCTCGATGCGCACGAGGACGTCCGTGATCGTGGCCTGAAGGCCCGGGAACTCGATGCGCTTCCCGGCCAGGCCCAGGGGGCCCGCGTCGATCTGACGCCGCTCGAGGAGCGAGTCGGTGAGCTGCTGGACGGTCGGCTCGGAGACGTTGCGGACGCCGTCCGGGACCTTGAGCACGATTGGCAGCCGCATTCCGGAGAGCACGGGCGTGCGCCAGAGGAGGTCGTAGCGGCCGGGCCCGGTTTCCTTGATCTCGAGGTAGGCCGGCCGGGCCTCGTGCGCGCGGGCGCGCGCGGGCCAGATGACAACGAGTAACAGAAGGAGCAGCGCGCGCTTCATTCGGCCGAGCTTGGCTTACTGACCGAGCCGCGAGACGGCATCTCGCAGGGGAGTGTCGGGAATCCGGATCAGGCCCTGGAACGGGCGGTCCATCTCCAGGATCAGCAGGATCGCCCCCGCGACGCAGAGCGCGCAGGTCAGGAGTGCCGCGAGGACCGTCGCGTTGCGATTCGCGAAGAGCCCGAAGCTGACGAAATTGACGGCCAGCCAGAAGACGACGATGACGAGAAGAGGGGTGGAGATGGAGCTGCCCGCCTGAGAGGCCATCAACATGCGTGTCTGGCCGAGATCGATGATCAGTTCCGCGGCCTGGTTCTGGACCAGGCGGTGCCCCTCGTCCTTCGGCGAGAGATTCGCGATCATGTCGTAGATGGCCTCGTTCTTGACTATCGGTCCGTTCGCGTCCCGGCTCCAGAGCTGAGCGAGGGCCGCGGAGGTGCCCTTACGCAGAAGCGCGCGGGCCTCGTCCGTTTCCGGCCCGTAGTGCGCGAGGACGCGGTCGAGAAGGATGATCCTCGCCGAGAGCTGGGTCAGCTCGTTCTTCTGCGTGTCGTACGAACTCTTCGCCGAGGCGACGAGCAGGCCCAGGACGAGGGCCGAGATCGTGCCGATCAGAGCCGTCGCGCCCTTCACGACCTCCTTCGATTCGGGGGTCCGGTGGTGATCGGGCAGCACGGAGCGCAGGCTCAAGCCCAGGAGCGCACCGCCCGCGACGCACGCGAAGACGAGCGCGGCAATGAGGATCGGACTCATCGTCTGGCCGCGCTCCGCGAATCTCCGGGAGAGCCTGCTTCGCCTACTTCGCTTACTTCTCCACCGTGAGCTTGAGGCCCTCCGCGGCGACCTTGAGGCTCGCGCCCTTCGTCGCACTGGTCAACAGAACGGAGACGCCGTTGGCGTTGGTGAGCGCGGTCGCGCCGGCGCCCTTGCCGGCCGTGGCCCCCGCGCCGCCGGCCGCGTACACGCCGTCGAAGTCCTCGAGCTTTTTCAGGTTGTAGACCTTGCCCTTGCACTTGGCGTTGGTCAGGCCGACCTCGCCCACGGAGAGCCCCTCGACCTTGACCTTGTACGTCTTGCCCTTGTAGGTGACCGAGCCGTGGCCCCAGTTCCAGCCGATCCCGACGGCCACCGAGCCCTCCTCGATCTTGAGGGTGGCATCGGGCTTCTTCTCTTCCTCGGCCAGGGCCGATCCGGCCAGCATCCCCACGAACACCGCGAGTCCAAGCGAGACCATCCACCGACGATTCATGTTCTCCTCCTTCGTCACGAACAATGTGCGCAGGGCCGATCGGGCCTGCGAGCGAAATTCTATCCGACGTCGACGACGATCATGACGCCGTTTTCGGTGGCGTGGAGGCGGAGGCGCCGGCGGTTTTTTCCTGGGGCGGACCGGGCAGCAGCAGCTCGTACCTGGCCCGCATCGCCTTGTAGGCCTTGTCCCAGGCCTCCGCCTTGCGCGCCGCGAGCCACGCGGTCTTCACGTCCGGCTCGACTTCCTCGAACGCCGCTACGCGCGCCGGGATGAGCGAGTCCACGAAGACGAGATGCCAGCCGTAGCCGGATTCGATCGGCCCCTGCCAGGCGCCGGGCTTCTGCTCGAAAAGAGCCTTCGCGAACGGCGGACCGAACTCCTTGGCGATCTGGCCCGGGTCGCGATCGGCCAGATAGTCCTGGAACATGAAGGGATCGCCCAGGGCCGAGGCGCCCGCCCATCCCGCCGGCTTGCCTTCGAGCTTGCCGAGGGCCGCGGTTGCATCCGACCAGGCGCTCTTGCCGCGGCGGTCCGGCGAAAAGTAGAGGTGGCGGAACGTCACGCGGGCGGGCTGGGTGAACATCGCCGTGTTCTTCGCGAACCAGTTCCTGAGCTCTTCGGTGGTGGGCTCGTGGGAGGCCGAGACGTCCTCGGCGAGGAACTCCATCTTCTGGGCCATCCGGCGCCGGACGATCGTGTCGTCCTTGTCGAGTCCCATGGCGAGGGCCTCGCGGTAGAGAATCTCCTCCTTGATCCGATTCTCGATGAGGGCGAGCATTTCCTGCTCGTTCGGCGGCCGCTGCCATTGGGCCGCAAAGCCGATCTGAAGCTGGCGCAGGTCGTCGAGCGACAGGGCGATCTGGCGCGAAGGCGGCGTGCGCGCCGCGCCGCGGTTGAAGGCGCCGTACGCGGCGAAGAGAGCCAGGCCGAGCAGGAGGAAATGGACCAGCGGCTCGCGCAGCCAGCGCCGGGCGGCGGACTTCAAGGAGCGGCGCGGCCCCGGCTCCTTGGCCGAAGGTCGTGTCTCCCCGGGCGCCGCCGCGGTGCTCAAGCCCCTGCTCGCATCTCGGGCAGTATCGTAGCGCGGGATCCGGAGGCAGAACCGATCGTCCTCATCGTCGACGCGGAGGAGTCTATGGCGCGCCGAAGGGGACTGCCCGCTCGGCTGGCCCGGTGCGGGCGAGCAGCAGCGCGAAGCCGGCGTGCAGGGCCGCCGCCGGCCAGAAGAAGGGGACCGGTCGCGCCGCCCCGAATGCCTCGGTACGCGAGATACAGCGCGCAGAGGGCGCTGAAAGGCACGCGCCGGAAGGCCCGGCGCGGGTCCCTTACCAGACCCTCTTGATCTCCTCCTCGACCTTTTCGACCGCCTCGTTGCCGACCTTCTCGATCATCTTCCGCCGCCGCTCTTCCTGCATCTGCTTGTACTTGACCTGCTGCTCCGGATTCAGGAGCGGGGTGATCTTCGCGTCGATCGAGTCGCCGATCGCCTTCAGCTGCTCGATCTTCTTCTCCTTGCTCAGGGTCTTGTTGTTCTTCAGCGCCTCGAGCTTCGGGATCTCTTCCTGGACGAACGGGACGATCTGCTGCTTCTGCTGCGCCGTCAGCCCCAGCTCGACCGCGAGCTGGTTCAGCTTGTCCGCGACCGGGTTGATTACCATCTGCGGCGACTTGACGATCTCGTAGTTCGCATAGCCGAACTCGTTCGAGCGCGCGCCGTAGTAGTTGTCCCCCAGCTTGTAGACCGTGACCGCGTACGGGTCCTGGGAGATCCAGGTGATGAGCTTGCCGCCCTTGATCTCGTACGGAATGGTCGTTCCCTGGTATCCGTCGCGCTGAACCGGACCGAAGCCGCTCGGGACGTTCGCGTTGCGGCCGACATGGAAGATGGTCGTCTGTCCCTCGGCCGTGAAGTTCTCGCTCGCCTGCTCGCCGGTGACGTTGTTCTTGACCCAGAACGCCTTGCCCACGATGAGGGCCTTCAGCTGCTCGTCGTTCAACGCCGTGGCGCCCTTCTTCTTGAGGTCCTCGACCGTGGTTCCGGCCGATGCGCCCCTTCGCGCCTCGGCCGACGGCGTGTACCAGATGGGAGAGGACCACGCCCGCTCCTGGACGGTGTCCGGCACGACGTCCGGCGGCGGCAGGCCCGCCTTCACGGCCTGGATCAGCGTCCAACGCGGTGTCGGGATCTCGAGCACGCGCGCGTAGTAGAAGGCGTGGAGGCTCGCGTCGAAGTCCGGATCCGTCCACACGGACTTCAGCTCCGTCGCTCCGCTGTCGTTGGTGTAAGTCGCTTTCGCGAGGTCCACCGTGCTCCGAACGGCGGGCACGCGGCCGGTCAACGGGTTCGGCTTGCGGTCGCCGGCCCAGACCACGTCGTAGACCTTCTCGAAACTCTGGCCGTTCTTCGACCAGCCCTTGATGATCTGGATGCGGTCGAGGCTGCCGGAGGTCGGGTCCTTCACGGCCCAGACGACGAACGACGGCGCGATCGTGTTGTTGGCCGGCTTGGCACGCAGGTCGGAGCCCATGGGAACGCCGGCCTGATACGCGCGGTGGACCCAGTCGCTCCCGTCGAGCGCGCCCCTGGCGTACTCCCAGCCGCCGAAAAAGCGGACCTTGATGTGGGGACCGCTGACGCCGAAGGTCTCCTTGCGGTACATCGCGTCGAAGAGCGAAGCGCGCGTGTTCTCCTCGGCCCAGACGCCGGTGAGGCCCGCGGGGTTCTCGAGGCGGACGTCGATGGTTCCCCCCAGCATGACTCCGGCCATGCGCTTTTGCACCGTGTCGTCGAACGCCACGTGAGCGCCGTAGAAGTTGTCCTGCCGGTAGGGGCTGCCCGTGTTGTGGGAGTCGGACGCCGCGCCGAAGCCCATCTTGTAGGGGTTGTAGCCGTAGACGTCCTGCATCGCGATACCGTCCTTCAGGGCCTGGCGCGCGAAGCTGCCCTGGATCCGGTCGATGCGCCCGGAGTCCGGCGGGAGGCCCAGCATGCCGCTGAAGATCTCGTAGCTCGCGAACTCGTCGGTCGGCGAGAGCAGGGGATGGGTCTCCGACTGGCCCTTGACCTGCTTGATCTCGATCAGGCGCTCGTTGCGGTCGCGGGACGCGGCCCAGGCGGCGTCGATCGGCCGGCCGTAGCTGTCGACGTCGATCGGGTACATCTTGCCGTTGCTGACGTTGGCGTTGTGCGAGATTGCGAGGAGCTCGTGGCCGACCTTGCGCTGGCCGTCCATCCACTTCCAAAGGTCCTCCGGGTGGTTCGAATCCATCGAGGAGAAGGGCATGTCGGGAACCGCGCGGCATTCGCGGAAGAAGATGTTGCGATGCAGGTTCTGGTTGTCCGGCATCGACGTCCACTCGTACGAGCAGAACGCGGTGAACTTGCCCGGATGGTTGTTGGCATCGGCGATCTTGACGTTGTCCTTCCAGATCGTGCCGGCGATCTGCGGGCTCATGAAGGCCTTGACCGGGGGCTCGCTCGTCAGCGAGAGCAGATACAGGAAAACCTTGTTCTGTTCCGCCGCGTTGTTGGGGTCGTGCAGGATCATGGGCTGCGCCTCGGGCATCTTGCTGATCGCCGAGCCCGGAGTATTCGCCAGCTTTGTGACGCCGACGTACTCGGAGTGGTCGGTGACGCCCATGAAGTCCATCGGCGTCTCGATCTTGATGTCGTAGCCCATGGGGTGCTTGATCGTCTGGCCCTGGGCATACTTCAGGGCGTCGTCGGGGCCCGTGATGCGGTTGCCCAGCACCCACGCGTCCACCGAGAGGCTCGTGTGGATGTGGGTCTCGCCGAAGTAGGCGTCCTTGTCGGGGTTCGGCTGCTGCGCCGGGGCCGAGGAAGCCGTCAACACCGCGCACGCGAAACTGGTGTTGAGGATCGTCCGAACACTGCGAGTGCTCACGGGAGTCCTCCTTCGTTCTTGAGCCGATGAAAAGCGCACGTGATCAGATCACCAAGTTGGGAGTCGGTCAACCTCGCGCGACGTGATGGGATCTCGTGACTTGCCGTCCACCGAGGCCGATGAGTGCGATGCGCGCAAGACGGGCGACGACGGCGCCCGCGCCGGCCTCCCCGGCGGAAGCGCTTGCGAGGTCGACCTTCATCGAGCGATCAGGGCGCCGGGACCACGGTGTAGACCACCCCGTTCGCGCCGGAGGACGGCAGGTACCAGACGCCGTTCGAGACGAAGTACGTCGTGCCGTTGATCGTGGTGTGGACCGCGCCGGCCGGCAGCGCCATCAAAACGGTGCCGGACGGATGCGCCGAGGCCGCGGCCGCGCCCGTCGCGACGCCGGCGTTGTACGCGGCCGTCGAGTTCGCGGAGCCCGCGGCGACCCCGGCGGCGTACGCGTTCGTCGTGGCCGCGGCCGAGCTCGACGAGGCCGCGGCCGCTCCGACCGCCGCTCCCGCCATCGCCGCGCCGGCCACGGCCCAGCCGCAGCCGCCGCACGACGAGGTGGGGTAATGGTACGGGTACGGGTAGGCCGCGGCCGGCGGGTGGTAGTACGCGCCGCCGTAGTAGTCGGGCGGGTGATACGCGGTCGCGCCGTACGGCGTCGTGTGGTACGCGCCGTACCCCGCGGCGCCCGCCGTCGTGCCGCCGTAGACGTTCGTGTGCTCGGTGCCGCCGTAGTAGCTGTGCGCGGTCGAGCCGCCGTAGGCGTTCGTGTGCTCGGTGCCCTGGCCGTAGTCGTGCGAGGTCGAGCCGCCGTAGGTGTTCGAGTGGCTCCAGTCCCCCTCGCCGTTGCCTGACGAGTGGCCGCCATAGGCGTTGGCGTGAGACCACGCGGCTGCGGGAAGGCACGTCAGCCAGGCGGTCAGGAATCCCGCGATGCCGGCCTGAATCCTGGTTCGCATGAGAGGCCTCCTACTGGGGTTTGGGCGTGGACTTGGGCCGCGCGACCGGCTTCTTCGCGCCGGGCGCGGTGGGCGGAGGCGGCGCGCCCGACTTCATCCTCGGATGGTTGAACGGAATCTTGTCGGCCGACGCGGCCTTCTCCGTCGTGAACCTCTCCGGTCCGAGCGGCGGCTCGAGCTTCCAGTTCGTGAACTGCACCGAATGCCGCAGCTGCAGCGGATCGTCGACGAACATCGCGCGGGCCATGTAGGGGAGCTTGTCGTCCCTGCCGATCCACGTCTGGATGAAGACGCCGTTCGACTCGTAGGCGATGACCTCGGTCGTCACGCCGCCGACGAGATTCGACTCGCCGACGTAGAAGGCGCCGGTGAGCGCCGAGGCGATGTCGCTCCAGGGATCCTTGACGATCACGTCCGTGAACGGGAAGTAGGTCCCCGACTCGCGGAAGAGCTTCTCGAGCGCCGCGTCGATGTTGGTCGGGGCGCCCGTCACCGCGACGAGGTTCTCCGCCGGGTGGAAGCTCATCATGACCTTGCCGTCGTCGTAGAACTCGGTGCGCGGCCCGTCGCCGACGGTGATCACGGCGAGCTTGTCGGGCCGCTGGAGCGCGACCTCGTAGATGCGTCCGTAGATCAGCGGCGGCCCCCAGAGGCTCGGCACCTCGTACGCGCCGAGCGCGGTGAAGGACATCGAGCCCGCCGCCGCGAGCTTCGCGGACGACGCCTTGAGGATGTCGACGGCCCGGGCCTCGGGCGTCGGGACGGGCCGGGGCGCGGCCTTCTGAGCCGTCTTCCTTGCGGGTGCCGGCGTCGGCTTGGGCGTCTGGGCGGAGGCGGCCGCGGCCGCGAGGGTCAGGCCGAGCGATGCGAGGAGGGGAAGAGCGAACCTGTTTCTCCCCATGGCAGCCTCAATTGTTCCTGTTGTAGTTGAAGTTGGAGACCTGCATCTCCATCGACTTGGACGGGATCTGGATGTCGGCGAAGCTCAGGTAGTCGAGCCCGGTCGGCAGCGTGTTGAAGGTCGCGTTCATCGTGACGGCGTCGCCCTGGTAGCTGGTCGCGACGAAAGCCTTGACCGCCTTCTTCGTCGCCGCCTTGACCCACACGGTCATCGAGTCGCCGGCCATGACCACGGTCCCGCCGGAGAGCGCGAGGAGACCGGTCGCGTCCGGACCGCTGAGCTGCGCTTTGCCGAAGAACGCCAGAAGCTGCGGGCTCGTCCCCAGCGTGTATTGCTCGAGCTGGGCCTTCAACCCGGACATGTACTCCTGCATCTCCTTCTGCTTCGCCTCCGCGATGCGCTTGCGGATGCCGAAGCGGGGGAGCGACGGCCCCTCGTTCGAGACGAGACTCCTCTGATAGGCGCCGTTGACCCAGTTGACCATCTCGACCCGGGTGTCCTTGACGGTGCCGCCCTCGAGGAGTTCGGTCCGCTGGTCCCAGGTGTACTGCTGCATGGCCGCGGCGTTGGCCTGCCGGGCGGCCGTGACCTTGTTCGCGATCTCGGCGCGGAGCGCCTGGTTGGCGGCGTCCTGGGCGGAGACGGCGGCAGCGACCGACCCGAGAGCGGCACATGCCAGCCAGCCCATCCAACGGTTCTTTGCCATGGTTCCTCCTCGGCTCCGGGAGTCTACGGTGGCCCCCCGGTACAGATGCATCAGGGGAGCGTCCGGCGCGAGATCCGCTACGGGATCATCCCGCACTCGAACATCTTGTTGGCGATCGGCGCGGCGATCTTGCCGATGAAGTACTGGCGCATCTGCGGATCGGCCTTGAGCGCCGCGATGACGCGCTGCTCCATTTGCGCCTTCTCACCGGTCGCCTTCTCGCTTTTCTGTTCGGCGAGCTGGACGCACGTCGAGTTGGTGTACTTGTCGATGATCTTCTGCGCGAGCATGTCCGCGAGCGGGTACTGCTGCTGCGGGGCCTGCGCGTTCGCCGCGCCGACGTGCAGCAGGGCGAGGGCCAGGACGAACAGGGTGGCGGCGCTCTTTCTCATGTCGGTCTCCTTTGGAGGCGCATCAGATCACCCGCCGGCTGCACCGGTCAACCGGGGGCGGTCAGATCTCGACGATGGCGTTCCGGATCGCGAACTGGATGAGCTCGGCGCTGTTCGCCGCGCCGACCGCCTCCATCATCTTGTACTTGTGGAACTCGACGGTGCGGACCGAGACGCCGATCACGGCCGCGATCTCCTTGGCGGTCTTGCCCCGGGCGAGAAACTGGAGGATCTCACGCTGCCGCTCGGAGAGGGCCGCCGCCGCTCCCTCGGGCGCACTCGCCCCGGCGCGCGCGGGCCGCGGGGCGACGCCGTCGATCTTCGGCGTGACGAACGTCCGGCCCTCGACCGCCGCGCGGATAGCCTCGACGAGCTCCGTGGGCGCGGAGTGTTTCAGCACGAAACCGCTCGCGCCGGCCGCCAGCGCGCGGCGGGCGTAGGCGGCCTCGCGGTGCATCGTGATGACGACGACCTTGAGATTCGGGTCGGCCTTTTTCAGGAGGGGCAGCGCTTCGAGCCCGTTCAGGCGCGGCATCGTGATGTCCACGACGGCGACGTCGGGCTTGAGGAGTGCGGCCTGCTCGACGAGAGCGCGCCCGTCCTCGACGATTCCGACGAGGTCGAACTCGGGCTCGAGCAGGCTCTTCAGCCCCTCGGCCACCAGGCGGTGGTCGTCGGCGAGGAGAATGCGGGGGCGCGTCACGCGGCCCCCGGCGCGAGCGGCGCCCAGGCCGTGATCGACGTGCCCCGGCCCGGAGCGCTATAGACCTCGAGCCGGCCGCCGATCAGCTCCACCCGCTCGCGCATGCTGGCGAGGCCGAGGCTCGGGCGGCCGCGCCGCGGAGCGAGGGCGAATCCCACGCCGTCGTCGGCGAGCACCATGCGCAGGCCGCCGTCGGCCGGCCGGCACGAGAGCGTGACGGACTTTGCGCGGGCGTGGCGAGCCACGTTGCGCAGTCCCTCCTGAGCGATGCGGAAGAAGCACAGCGCCGTTTCCCGCGAGGGCTCCGGGAGAGCGTCGCCCGTATCGAGAGCGACCGGAGTGGACTCGAGCCGCGAGAACCGCTCGCACTCCACTTTCAGCGCCTCGACGAGGCCGAGCTCATCGAGCGTGGAGGGATGGAGCTGGTACGCAAGGGCATGGACGTCCTCCGAGAGCTGCGCGAGCTCTTCGCGCATGGGGGCCTGGGGCCGGCCGTCGACGGGCAGCGCCGCCGAGTATTCGATCCGGGCGGCGTCCATCGAGAGCCGTGCCAGGCGCTGGCTGAGGTCGTCGTGCAGCTCGCGAGCGATGAGCTTGCGCTCGTCCTCCTGCGCGGTCATCAGCCGCCGGTTCAAGGCGCGGACCTGCTCCTCGGCGCGGCGGCGCTCGGCGCGCTGGGCGAGAAGCCCCGCGATCAGGATCGCCTGCAGGGCGACGACGCCGAGCGCGATCAGCACGCCCCGGCGGTACGCGGCCCAGAGCGGAGGCGGGCTGTACCGTACGACGCTTCCCGACGGCAGTCTCGTCGTACTGATGCCGAACCGCGACAGCTCGCGCCAGTCGTAGGCGACGATCAGAGGCAGTGGCGGTGGGATCGCGATGTTCGAGAGCGGGTCCCCCCGGAGGATGCGCAGGGCCACACCGCCGGCGCGATGGGCCTCGTGGGCGATCGAAATGAGCGGGCCCCCGACGATGCCGCGGCCGAGCTCGTGTTCGAACGCCCCGAAGATCGGTACCTTCGCGACCGACCGGAGCGCGGCGAGACCCTCCTCCTCTTCGTAGGCGACACCCGTGGCGTCGACCCTGAGAGTGCCGTAGAGGAGCGCCGCTCCCGGTCCGAGGGCCGCCGCTTTCCGGCGGATCTCGTCCAGCGGCATTGCGTCGAGCCAGAAGAAGGACACCCGGCCCGCGAAGGACGCGAATTCCTCCTCGAGCTGCCCGTGCCAGTAGCGTTCGACCGGGGAGGCGCCGAGGACGACCGCTATCTGCCGGGTGTCCGGCAGGAGACGCAGCATGTTCGCGACGACCCCGGGAGGGTCGAGCAGGACGGCGGCGACGAGCTCGTTGGGCTCGAGCTCCAGACCAGCAGCCTGGCGCCGCTCGAGGCCGGCGATCAGGGTGGGCACCGTCGGAAAGGGCCTCTGCCGCGTGACGAAATCGGCAGCCGGGCCGCCGAGGGTCACGACGAGATCGAGATGCCGGTTGGCGACGAGGGAACCCAGGTACTGCGCGAACGGCTGTTCCTCCGTCTGCGACTCGAAGCGTGCGATCTCGAAGGGCGTGTCGAGGAACTCGACCGGCCCGGGCCAGCCTCGCGCGATCTCGCTGCGCAGCTCCGAGCCGAACGTGTCGAAGGGCGCGAACCGGCTCCCGAACGACGTCAGGATCAGGACACGCCGGGCCTCCTCGGGTGCGCCGAGGCGCGCGGCGCCGCACACGGCTGCGAGCGCGGCGAGGGCGGCGAACGCGCTCGTCAGGAACTTCCAGGCGGATCGCAAGCGCGCTAAAGCTCCCGGGACCTCTTCGGCCGGCCCCTTCAGTTATTCAGACGGGGAAGTCTATCCTCGGCGAATGAAGCTTACGGGTCTCTTCGGGCCCGCCAAATGTAGAATTCGCGCCGATTGCCGGTAGCGGCTTTACGAAGGGGAGGTGACGATGCGCAGGATTTCAGGGTGGATCCCGATTCGATGGGTCTTCGCGGCTTGCGCCGCCGTTTCGTTCCTCTCGGCGGGCGCCGCGGCCGGGCAGGGGTCCGGCGGAGGCCTCATCGCCGAGGCGCTCAAGGAGAAGCTGGCGGCGGTCAAGCAGTCGGCGGCGGCCAACCAGGCGGCGCTACGCCAGTACACGTGGACCGAGTCGATCCAGGTTGCCGTGAACGGCGAGGTCAAGACCACGAAACAGATGAGCTGTCGGTACGGCCCCGACGGCAAGTCCCAGTGCAGCCCCCTCGGGCCGCCGCCGCAGCAGCAGCAGGAGCGCGGCCTCCGCGGGCGCATCGCCGAGAAGAAGAAGGAAGAGTTCACCGACTACATGCAGCAGGTCAAGGGATTGATCGGCCTCTACGTTCCGCCCAACGCGGAGCGGATGGAGGCGGCTCACGCCGCCGGCAACCTGTCCTTCTCGCGGCCCGCGACGGGGGAGGCCGCCCTCGTGTTCAAGAACTACTCGCTGCCCGGTGACTCGATGACCCTCGACTTCTCGATGGCCGCGAAGAAGCTGTCGGCGCTCTCGGTCAACTCGTACCTCGGCGACCCGTCGAGCCCTGTGACCCTGAACGTCCAGTTCGCGCCGCTGCCGGACGGCACGAATTACCCCGCTCAGGAAGTGGTCAACGCCGCGGCCAAGGGCATCCTGCTCACCGTCACGAACTCCAACTACCAGAAGTTGCCGAGCTGATCACCGCGTCGAAGCCGCGGGGAGAGGGGATTCCGGAAGAACGGCACTGCCGCAATCGTTCGCGGCGTGAGTAGTCTCCCGACCGAAGGGAGGGAGGAGGCTCACGCCGCGGGAGCCGGAGCGTAGCGAAGGGGATCAGCCGGGCGGTCGAGCGCGCATCCGCGCGAGCCGCCCGGCGGTGCGCCGCAGGCGCAGATCCCCGCCGCGGAGCGGAGGCGACGACTACTTCCCGATCGGCATCGCGAACTGGACGTACAGTCCCTGGCCCTGCGTCGAGAACTTTCCTCCGAACTGCCAGAAGTAGCGGACGGTCAGCGCGCCTTGCAGAGTCGTGAACTCCGGGCCGGCGCTGTAGATCCTGGACTTGTTGTCGCGAACCACGGCGGGAGCGTCGATTCCGGTCGTCGACGTCACCTGGAACTGGGAGTACCCGACGAGGCCGGCCCAGCCGCTGAAGAGATTGTCGTTGCAGCCGTAGGTGCGCCCGAGGCCGCCCATGAAGGTGAAGGGGTTGCCCGTCTTCCAGTCCTGGCCTTCCTTCTTGCTGTTGAAGTCGTAGAAAAGGGCGGCTGCCCCGCTCCAGGCTCGGTCCTTGTCGAAATAGGCCGTGAGCCGACCGGAAATCTCGTTGACCCACATGCCCAGAGACGTGTTGTCCGGCGCGCCCGCCGTGTAGCGCCCGGTCGGGGCGTAGAACGCATAGTGGAACGTGATGTCCGCTCCTCCCGGCGAGAGCGGCAGCGGGTCCTTGAGGTGCCAGCCGAGGCTCAAGGGGACGACGTACAGCTGCGAGAGGGCGATCCCCGTCGAGCCGCCGTTGTCGTTGAGGCGCGGAAACTCGATCCGGGCGTTTGCGAAGGGAACCCCCAGGGTTGCGCCGTAATCGGCGCCGAGGATCTTGTAGGGCGAAACCCACATGAGCAGCGGCCCGAAGACCTCCTGCGTGAGCTTGGGCCCGTGGATCGTGTCGCCGCTGCCGGTCTTGAGGTCGTCGGCCCAGTTGATCGAGCCGAAGGCCCCGGCGTAGAAGCCGGGCGGGGGCTGCGTGCCGGCCAACATCCCGTACATGCCCTTGATGATGATCTGCTGCGCGGCGGCGCTGCCGCCGAGCGCGAGGAGACAGGCCACGGCGATGAAGAGTGCCCGGACGGGTTTCCTGGTCATTCGATCCTCGCTTCCAGTCAAAAAGGCGGCCGGACTCGTGCCCGGCCGCCCTGAAAAAACGCCAAACCTGCGGTTCTTACTTGCTCCCCGAGCCCGGTGGGAAGTTCTTGAAGATCGCCTGCATCGCCTCCTGCACCTGCCCGCGATCGGCGCCCGTGCCCGAGACCTGGTCCTGGGCGGTGCCGCGCCAGATCATCTCGTGGGTCTTGGGGTTGACCATGTCCACGATGATCGTTCCGATCGGGATGTTCGTCTGCGTGGCCGTGGCCATGCCTCCGCCCATGCCGCCCCATCCCCGGTAGCCGAAGCCGCCCATGCTGGTGGCATTCCACTGCTTCTCGCTCGAGAGAACGACGTGCGAGTACACGAAGACGTCGGGGTTCGAGGCCGCCACCGTCCAGCCCTTGCCCGTCAGCGCCTGCGTGATGCCGTCCTCGATGCGTTTCTGAGTGAAGGTCTCGGGATCCTTCGTGCCTTCCGCGAGCTGGAACGTGTGGAGCTGTGACCAGTTGACGGTGTGGTCGTAGTCGACCGCCGTGGTCATCGTGGAGCAGGCCAGCGTCAGAGCGCCAGCCAGGATGCCGAGGATCGTTGCTGCCTTTTTCATGGTCTCCTCTCTCCTCTGTTCCTACTTCGTTCCCGGGGCCGGTGGGAAGTTCTTGAAGAGCGCCGCCACGGCGTCCTGGATCTGTCCCTGCTCCGCGCCGGAGGCCGAGATCTGGTCGCTCGCGGTGCCGCGCCACGAGAGCTCGTTCGTCTTCGGGTTCACGAGGTCGACGACGAGCGTGCCAATAGGAATGTTGGTCTCGGTGGCTGTCGTCATTCCGCCCATGCCGCCCCAGCCGCGATACCCCCAGCCTCCGCCCATGCTCGTCGCGTTCCACTGCTTCTGCTGTCCGAGCACGGTGTGGGTGTAGACGAGGATGTCGGGATTGGTGGTCACGGCCTGCCAGCCCTTCGACGTGAGCGTGCTCGTGATCGCGTCCTCGATGCGCTTCTGCGTGAACGTGAGCGGATCCTTCGTGCCTCCCGCGAGCTGGAAGGTGTGGAACTGCGACCAGTTGACGGTGTGGTCGTAGTCCACGGCGGTCGTGAGAGTCGAGCAGGCCAGGGTGAGAGCCCCGGCCAGGATTCCGAGAACCGTGGCTGCCTTCTTCATGCGCATTCTCCTTGTCGCCATTTCCATTTTTTTCGGCGGTTATCTTACGTCAGCGTCGGCTCGATCAGCGCCGGAATCCGCCGCCACGGAAGCCCCCACCACCGCCCCAGCCGCCGCCATGGAAGCCGCCCCAGCCGCCTCCGCCGCCAAACGACCGATCGCCGCCGCCGCCCCAGGAATGACTGCCCCAGTCGCTCGACCCGAAGTTTCCCCAATGATTGTCCCCGGATGTCCGCGCGGAGTCCCAGCTGTCCAGGTTGTGGGACATGGCGTTGTCGGACATTGCGCCGAAGGATCCGCTCGAGTGGTCGTACTGCGACCAGCCGGATCCGCCTCCGCCCTTGTAGACGTTCCCGTCGTGATCGGCGTAGACGTTGTTGCCCACGTGCGCGACCCCGCTATTGTCATTGTGGATGCCGCCGACCGACGTGGACTGCCCGCCGGGCCCGGTCACCGTACCGCGGCCGCCCGTGACGGATTGCCCGGTGTAGGCGTTGCCGACCGTTGCGCGCTCGCCGGTCGCGCTCGCGCCCGTGCGCGTGTTGGTCGCCGTGCCGCGCTCGCCGGCCGCGTAGTTGCCGGTGTAGGCGTTGTAGCCGCCGCCGCGCTGGCCCGCCGCCGCGACGCCCGTCGCCGAGTTGTACGCGGCGCCCTCCGAGCCCCGCCACGCGTTGCCCGTCCAGGCGTTGTAGCCGCCGCCGCTCCTCGTGACGGCGCTCGTCGAACCCCAGTGGCTATAGACGTTGCCCGAGGACCATCGCGCGTAGCCCGGTCCCCAGACCGCGCCGCCGCCGTGGCCCCAGGCCGCGGCGCCATAGCCGCCGTACCAGCCGCCGCAAGCCGCGCCCCAGCCCCAGCCGCAGTAGCCCCATCCATAGCCGCACATCGCGGCGCCCATGGCGAACCCGCAGCCCACGCCGAACGCGAACCCCCAGCCGGTCCACGGCGTGTACGCGAGGTTGACGCCGTAGCCGTACGTCACCGGCGGGCCGTACCAGACCGAGCCGATCCAGGGCGAGTACACGTAACCAGTCCCGTAGACGACGACGCCGCCGGTGATGATCGCGCCCGTGTATCCGGGCGTGTAGCCCACGTACACGGCGGTCGGCGTCGAGCCGTAGATCTGCACGTACGTCAGGTAGTAGAGAGGGGAGGCCGGTGGGATCGAGTAGATCGACGCCGGCACCCAGGCCGCCACCGCCCAGGGGCCCGTCATGGACGGCGAGGAGAACCAGATTCCGCTCTGGCAGGCGTAGTACGCGTAGGGGCCCGTCATGAGGATCGGCGTCGAAGCGTTGGCGACGTACTGAAGGGTCGTGCCTTCGATCGGCTTCAACTGCGGCGTGCCGTCGATCGTGATGGGCTTTGCGATCTGCGCGGAGCGCTGGACGGTCGCCGTCTGCGGGATGCTGTTGGCGATCACGGCCTCCTTCGCCTGCGTCGTCCCGGGCACCGAGGCCTTGACGTTCTCCATCGGGTTGTCGTCCGGGATCTTCGCGAAGTCGGGCGGGAGGCTCGCCGGCGGCACGTACTGCCACGGACCCGCGGTCGAAGGGGCGCTGAACCAGCGCCCGGCGACGAGGACGTAGCTGTTCTGGTTGTCGATGTCCTTGAAGAGCCGCCCCGTCGTGTTCGTGACGTAGAGCAGCTGCGTGCCGGCGATCGGGTCGTAGTTGGGCTGCCCGCTGACGACGATGAGCTCGGTCGGCTGCGTCTCCATGTACACGACCGGCACGGGCTTCGTCTTGAGCGACGGCTTCGGAGCCTTCGGGTCCGACGCCGAGCCGCCCGCCATCGGGTCGCCGTCGCCGGCGGCCATGATCTGCGTGTACGCCTTCTCGAGGTCGTCCTTCCTTCCGAAATGCGCGTCCGCGACTTCCCAGGGGCCCTGCAGCGTGGACGCTTTCATCCAGCCGTCGAAGAGGTGGAAGTAGAGTTCGCCCGTCGAGGCCTGCAGCACGATCGCGCTCGTGTTGATCAGGCGCTGGAGGGACGTGTTGGGCTCGGCGCGCCAGGCGGGCGTTCCGTCGATGAGAACGAGGACCGCCGGGACCTCCGAGAAGAGGATCTGCGGCGGCGTGTTGTTCAAGGGCCGCGCCTCGCCGGCCTTGCGCTCAGTGACGATGCCAAGCTCCGCCTCGAGGCGGTCGAGGGCGATCGCCTTGGATTTCTTGCCCGTCTCGTTCTCCTGGAGCGCGGCCTGCCACGCGGCCGCTTTGCCGGGAGCGGACGGGAAGCTCGTGCGAGTGATGTTCAGGTCCTCGAGGAAGACCACCCGGTTGATCTTGTCCACGTCCGTGCGGGCGGTGAACCAGATCACGCCGAAGGTCGGGTTCTTCGCGCCGGCCGAGGTCACGGAGACGGCCGCATGGCCCTCGAGCGAAACGCCCGACCAGCTGTCGAGCTGCGGCTGGTAGATGAGGAAGGTGTCGGTGCCGCTCTTGACCTGGCGCGGCCACGGGTCGGGCGCGCCAGCGGCGGGCGCCGCGCCGGCCGGCGTCTGCGCCGCGAGAAAGGCCGCCGAGAGGCTCGACAGCGTGAAGGCGAGAACGAGGCAGAGGGCCTTGCGAAGGGCTTTCATGGCGTCACCTTGAGTTTCCCGGAGGCGTCCAGCCGCTTCCGGGCCAGTGGCCTTCTACTTCTTGCGGGTGTACTGAATCTCCATCATCTTGAACGTCTTGCCGTCGGGGCCCTTGCCCCACATCTCGATCATGTGGTGGTCGTTGTCGGTGATCGTGATCTTCTCGTCCTCCGTGATCGCCTTGCCGGTCACGGGGTCGTTGAGCGTCGCCTTCATCGTCAGGACCTTGCCGGCCGCGTCGAACGTTCCGACGGACAGCATCATCCCGGTGCTCGCCGTGTCCATCCAGGTGGACTGGTACTTCCTGGAGATGTTGTCGTACCCGGTGTAGCCGATCCCGTTGAAGGTCTCTCCGAGAAAGACGCCCTCGTACTTGACCTGCACGTAGCGGTCGCCGAGCGCCCAGGTGTTGACCGAAGTGCCGACGGTGTCGTCGGGAGGGTGATTCGGGTCCATCCAGGTGCGAGCTTTCGCGTCGAACGTGCCGACGAGCGGCTCGAGCTTCTTCTGGCCGTCGCCGGGCGTCATCGCCTTCTGCCAGGCCTCCATGGCCGCCTTCTCGTCGGCGGCCTTTTTCTTGTCCTGGGCCGCGGCCGAAACCGCGAGAGCCGACACGAGGGCCACCGCGATCGCGAGCCGACAGAGCATCTTCATCGTCCGTCCTCCTTCGCTTCGGATGCGGAGTTTATCGCCGTCCGGGCGTCCCGGGGCTGCTAGGATTCCGTCATGCGAATGACCCGATGGATCCCCGTTCTGTTCGCCGGGGCCGCCGCCGTCGCCAGCGCCGCTGCCCCCGCTCCGAAGTCCGCCCTGCCGTGGATCGACGACGACTACGACCGCGCTCTGGCGCAGGCGAGGGCAAAGAAGCTGCCGATCTTCGCCGAGGCCTGGGCGCCCTGGTGACACACCTGCCGCTCGATGAGGGCCTTCGTCTTCACGGATAAGGCTCTCACCAGGCGCGCCGGACAGTTCGTCTGGCTCTCGATCGACACGGAGAAGGCGCAGAACGCCGCCTTCATGAAGAAGTACCCCATCCGGGCGTGGCCGTCGTTCTACGTCATCGACCCGGTCAAGGAGGCGATCACGCTGCGCTGGGTCGGCGGCGCGACGGTTGCCGAGCTCGGGAAGCTTTTCGACGAAGAAGCGCGGAAAACCGGCGCCGGCAAGCCGTCCGAGGCGCTTGCGCGCGCCGATGCGCTGTACTCGGAAGGAAAGTACGCCGAGTCTATTCCGGCTTACCAGGAGGCGCTCGGGACGATCTCGAAGAGCGCGCGCTCCTACCCGCGCGCCGTGGAAGCCCTGCTCTTCAGCCTGTCGGTTGCGAAACAACAGGCGGAGTGCGTGGCGGTCGCGCGCTCGGCCATGGCCACGGTGCGGCCCACGGCCGCGGCGGCGGTCGTGGCCGGCAGCGGCCTCGACTGCGCACTGAAATTGCCGGCCGACGCTCCCGGGCGGGCGGGGGACGTGGCGGCGTTCGAGAAGGACGCGCTCGCGGTCCTCGCCGACCCGACGCTGCACCTCGTCGCCGACGACCGGTCGGCCCTCTATGGCTCACTCGTGGACGCGCGCGAGGACGCCCACGACGCGGCCGGAGCGCAGCGGCTCGCGAACGAATGGGTCGCCGAGCTCGACCGGGCCGCGCTCGCCGCGAAGACGCCGGAGCAGTGGACGGCCCTCGATCCGAACCGGCTGAACGCGTTCGACGCGGCCGGGCAGATCGAGAAGGCGATCCCGATGCTGGAGAAGTCGGCGAAGGAATTCCCGAACGACTACAACCCGCCGGCGCGCCTTGCGCTCGTGTACCTGAAGCTGAAGCGCTATGACGACGCGCTCGCGGCTTCCGACCAGGCGCTCTCGAAGGTCTACGGCCCGCGCAAGCTGCGGGTGCTCGCGGTGCGCGCCGACATCTACAAGGCGATGGGCGACGAGGCCGCCGTGCGCAGGACGGTCGAGGAGGCCGTGTCCTACGCCGACGCGCTGCCCGCGGGCCAAAGGTCCGAGGCGCAGGTCGCGGCGCTCAGGAGGGAACTCGAAGGGTTGGAGGCGGCCAGCAGCAAGCAGTAGGCCGGAGGCAGTCGTCTGCTACCATTCGCGCCTGTCGTGCGCGCGCTTGGACTTGCCCTGATGCTGGCCGTTGCCGTTTCGGCCCGGCTGCGCGCCGATCAGCCCCCCTCGGCCGCGCTCCAGGCGATCTTCGACGAGGACTGGGCGTTCCGGCTCGAGGAGAACCCGCTCTTCGCCACCTCCGCGGGCGACCACCGTTACGACGACCGGCTGCCGTCGATGACGCTTGCGGATCTCGCGCGGCGGGCGGCCCACGACCGGGCGTCGCTCGCGCGGCTCAAGGCCGTCGACCGCGCGGCGCTCTCGCCCTCCGAGCGCGTCAGCGCCGACATGCTCGCGCGGGAGCTCTCGGATTCGATCGCGGATTTCGAGTTCGGCGCGTACCGCATCCCGATCACCTCGGACAGCGGCTTTCACACCGACTTCGCCGAGCTGCCGGACCGAATGCCGTTCGCGACGCCGAAGGACTACGAGAACTACGTCGCGCGTCTCAATGCCTTTCCCAGGTACGCCGCCGAAGAGATCGCCCTCATGCGCGAGGGGCTCGCATCGGGCTTCACGCTGCCGAAGGTCGCGCTCGAGGGCTACGACGTCACGATCTCGACGCACGTCGTCGCCGCGCCGGAAAAGAGCATCTTCTTCGCCCCCTTCCGCAAGTACCCGGCCGGCGTGCCGCCGGAAGAGCGGGCGCGCCTGACGGAGGCCGGACGGCACGCCGTCTTCGAGGGCGCGGTCGCGGGGTTCCGGGCGCTCGGCGACTTCATGCGCACCGAATACGTGCCCCGCGCGCGAACCTCGATCGCCGCCTCCGCGCTGCCGCACGGACGCGACTACTACGCCCACCTCGTCAAGAGCTTCACCACCCTCGACGTGACCGCCGACCAGGTCCACGAGATCGGCCGCCAGGAAGTCCTGAGGATCCGTGCCGAGATGGATGCCGTGATCGCGAAGACCGACTTCCAGGGCAACTTCGCGGCCTTCCTGAATTTCCTCCGCACCGACCCGCGCTTCTACGCGAAAACCGGGGAGGACCTGTTGAAGGACGCCTCCTACATCGCCAAGCGGATGGACGGCCGGCTCCCGTCGCTCTTCGGGAAACTGCCCCGGCTTCCGTACGGAATCGAGCCCGTCCCCGCGCATCTGGCGCCCAAGTACACGGGCGGACGCTACATCGAGGCCCCCGTCGGCGGGACGCGCGCCGGGGAGTACTGGGTCAACACCTATGCGCTCGACAAGCGGCCCCTCTACACACTCGAGGCCCTGACGCTGCACGAGGCGGTTCCGGGACACCACCTCCAGATCGCCCTCCAGCAGGAGCTGACGGGCCTGCCGGAGTTCCGGCGCTTTTCCCCGGTCGGCGCCTTCGTCGAGGGCTGGGCGCTCTACGCCGAGCGGCTCGGCCTCGAGGCGGGTTTCTACCGCGATCCGTACAGCGACTTCGGACGTCTCACCTACGAGATGTGGCGCGCATGCCGGCTCGTCGTCGACACCGGGATCCACGCCAAGGGCTGGACGCGCGCGGAGGCCGTCGACTACCTCGAGTCGCATACGGCCCTCTCGACGCATGAGGTCGGCACGGAGATCGACCGGTACATCGCGTGGCCCGGACAGGCGCTCTGCTACAAGATGGGGGAGTTGAAGATCCGGGAGCTGCGCAAGGAAGCCGAGGAGGCGCTGGGCCCGCGGTTCGATCTGCGCGCCTTCCACGACGTCGTCCTCGACGGCGGCGCCGTCCCGCTGCCGGTCCTCGCCGAGCAGGTCCGCGCCTGGATCGCCGGGCGGAAGGTTTCGTGAGCGCGGCCGTGGAGCGGATGAGCTTCCGAGCGAAGAACCCCACGACGGGCGAGGCCCTCGACGGAGACTTTCTCGAGGCGACGCCGGGCGAGATCGACGCCGCGGCGCGCGCCGCCGAGCGGGGCTTCGAGCCGTACGCGGCGCTCGAGCCCGCCCGCCGCGCCGAGTTCCTGCGGGCGATCGCGCAGCAGATCCTGGCGCTCGGGGACCGGCTGCTCGAGCGCGCGGGCGCCGAGACGGGCCTACCGTCGGCGCGCCTGGAGAGCGAGCGCGCGCGCACCGTCAGTCAGATCCTCCTTTTTGCCACCCTGATCGAGGAAGGCTCCTGGGTCGGCGCGCGCATCGACCGCGCGCTGCCGGACCGGAGGCCGCAGCCGCGTCCCGACATCCGGAGGCTGCTCGTCCCGATCGGGCCCGTGGCGGTCTTCGGCGCGTCGAACTTCCCGCTCGCGTTCTCGGTCGCGGGCGGCGACACGATCTCGGCGCTGGCCGCGGGTTGCCCGGTCGTCGTGAAGGCGCACCCGGGACACCCGGGAACCTCCGAGCTCGTGGCCTCCGCGGTCCGGACGGCGGCGCGGGAAACGCGGATGCCCGAGGGCGTCTTCGGCATGGTCCACGGGCCGTCGCCGGAGGTCGGGATCACCCTCGTCACGCACCCGTCGATCCGCGCGGTCGGGTTCACCGGGTCGCTCGGGGCCGGGCGCACGCTCTTCGACGCGGCCGCGCTGCGCCCCGAGCCGATTCCGGTCTACGCCGAGATGGGGTCTTCGAACCCGGTCTTCGTCCTGCCGGGCGCGATGGCCGAGCGCTCCGCCGCGATCGCGAAGGGCCTGGCGGCGTCGGTCGCGCAGGGCGCGGGCCAGTTCTGCACGAACCCCGGCCTGGTGTTCGTGATCGACTCGCCCGCCTCGACCGCCTTCCTGAAGGACACGGGCGACGCCCTCGCCTCGACACCCCCCGGCACGATGGTGCACGCGGGCGTCAAGGCCGCTTACGACCGCGGTCTCGGCGAGGCGGCGCGCATCGACGGCGTCGCTCTGGCCGCGCGGGCGGCGGGGCGAGGCTCCCATCCGGACACCGAGGCGCCGGCGGCCCTGCTCGTGACCGACGCCCGGGCGTGGTCGGAGAACCCGAAGCT
>Ga0326726_10001024_pt1 | contig 25688 bp, 24 predicted proteins | sample MHFenrmetagenome_2_FD_207603 | JGI IMG/M metagenome (GOLD analysis project Ga0326726, IMG submission 207603) | Lab enriched peat soil microbial communities from Michigan Hollow, Ithaca, NY, United States - MHF15MN | ecosystem: Environmental > Terrestrial > Soil > Wetlands > Peat | place: USA... | reverse complement strand
GTCCGAACGCGTTGTACATACCGGGGTAGCGATACTGGTGAAACTCGAGTCTCATCATGAAGCTGTCGCTCGGCTTGTAGGTGAGGTCGACGTTCGGGATGAAGAACTCGGGTTGATTGTATGCGTTCGTGCTTCTCATGGCGGAACCGACGCCGACGTCCCAGTGAAGGCTCACCGAGCTCGATAGGTTGAGACCGAAGTGCCCCATATAGTATCCCATCCCGAACGACTCCATGCCCCCGCCACCCGAAAAGTATGAGAAGCCGGCCGAGCTCGAGAACGTGAGCCCGGGAACGTGGAGGAACGACGTCCCCGACGGTGGATTCAGATACTCGTTGAAAACGCTCGGCCTGACGGGGGTCGGCGCCGTTTGAGCGTTCACCACCGCCGTCGCGAAAAGGAGAATCATCCCTGCGAGAACCATATTCCTCATCATCATACCGGCACGCTCCGCACGTTTAAGAGATCCCGTATCTTCTCCTTGAGCGGCGTCAGATCGACCGATTTCACGATGTACGCGTCCGCCGCCCACGTCTGAAAGTTGTCGCGATAGATCGAGTACGCCGAGTTCAGTATCACGGGCAGGCGCTTCCGTTGTTTGGCGATCTTCATGAGCGCCTCGAGCCCGCTCTCCTCGCCGAGCTTGATGTCGAGAATCACGAGATCGGGATTGTTCTTCTCGACCGATTCGACCGCCTCCTTGACCGTGGCCGCCGAAAGCGTCTCGTACCCTTCTCCGCGGAGCTCCTCGCTGTAGAGCTTCCGCACGTTGATCTCGTCGTCAACAATCAGAATTTTGGCCATCACAATATCCCCCTACAATATAATAGAAACACCGGAGCATGTGCAATGTTCCGGTTTTGATCTTCCCACGAAGGCGGAAAGCGGTCAAGTGTTTTCACGGTTGTTCGAGCGCCCCCGCGGTGTCCGCGGATGAAGCGATCTATTCTACCTCTATCTCGATAATGACGTTGAGCTGTATCTCCTTCGCCACTTCATCCCTCGACATGCGCACGGGCACGCGTATGATCTTCTCTTCGACGACGTCGATGTGAGGGTGCGGTTTCTCCTTCGGCCGCTCCGCCGCATCCATGACTGCGAGCCTCTTCTTGAGCTTGTCGACGGGATCGGTGACGATATCTTTCGGCTTCGCGCTCTCATCAACGGCCACTTTCCGTTCCCTCTTCTCGTCGCCGTTCAGATCGACGACGTGACCGTAATCCTCGTAACCGTCGCGCGTCGCGCCGAGATCGATCCCCGCGGTCGGGCGCTCTTTCTCCTTCAGGACGTTTTCAACGAACTCAGAGACAGACTTGGGCTCCTCTTCTCTCTTCTCCGCGTTGCATCTATAGTCGCTCTCGTCTGTCTCTGAGTTACGCTCCCGCGTGCCTTTCGCGACCACCTCGACGTTGATCTCGCGCGTCTTGTGCTGCTCGCGGGATTCCCGTTTCTTGTCGGGGTCCTTCAATTCCTCCTGCATGGTTTTGAGAACGAGCTTGGCGACGCCCTCGAAGGTCTCGTAGACGCCGTTGCCCTTGTTTGCCGCGGCCTCGAAGGCCGGTACGCCGGCGGTGTTGAGCTCTTTGTCCAGGAGAGCGCGTTCGAGGCGATTCGGGAGATCGCGTTTGTTGTACTGCATGACCCAGGGGATCTCCTTCAGGGTGAGCCCGAGGTCATTCAGATTGTCCTCGAGGTTTTGGAGCGCCTCTTTGTTCTCCTGTATCCGGTCGGGGGACGAATCGGCGACGAATACGAGGGCATCCACGCCCTTGAGCACGAGCTTGCGCGTCGCATTGTAGTAGACCTGCCCGGGAACCGTGTACAGGAGGAACCTCACCTTCATCCCGTTTATCTCGCCGATGTCGATCGGAAGAAAATCGAAGAAGAGGGTCCGGTCGGTCCGGGTCTTCATCGAGACCATCTTGCCCTTGTTCTCGCGCGGCAACTTCGAGTAAATGTACTCGAGGTTCGTCGTTTTGCCGCTCAGCCCCGGTCCGTAGTAAACGATCTTCGCGTTGATCTCTCCGCCCGCATAGTTGAACACTGCCATACCGCACTCCCTCGGTTTCTTATCGCCGGGGTGGAACCACTGCTCATCCGTTGCGTCAGGCACGGAAGCAGAATCCGGAGCAGGCTTCATGCTGCTTGAGCTAGGGTGTTCAATTCGTTCTAAGCACCAGGAAAGCGCCCACCCCGGCACCCTAACAGGGGCAAGGAGCGTGCCACCGTAAAGGATGCATTCCCTTTTTTATCTCGTTAAACGGCCTTGAGTTGCGTGGGCAGAGGCGGCCTCTGCGAATGGCATGAAAAAGGCCCTCTCCCGTATTGAGAGAAGGCCCATGAAAAGTGCAACGGAATGCTCACCGTGCTGGAAGGAGGCTCAGCGGCAACCGTGTCCCGTGCAATCGAGAGTGACGAACGTGATCTTCTCACTCGTGATGTTGAAATTCGTGGTCCAGCAGAAGAAGCTGTCCCCCTGGACCACGTTGCTCTTGGCGTAGAGCGTGTGTCCGCCGGCCGACACATCGATGAGGGACGGCTGCTCGCTCGTGAACGAACCGACGTAGTCATTGTCTATCCAGACCCATGCCTCGAACGTGCCGCAATGAGGGAAGGTCAGGTTCAGGCCTGTCTCCTGAACCGACGCAGGCTTTCCACCGCATCCCAACCAGAGCATCAAAGCCAGAATTATCAACGCAAAAGCACCGACCCGAACCATCGATACCTCCTCGGATACTGCGCGAAATCCTCGTAACAAGGATCGGTCGATTCTCCGGAGGGAATCTAACAAATGGCAATCGGTTGCACAATGGAAAAATAGGCTCGAGGGGGACGCCGGGGATCGCGCCGCCGGCCGGACCTTCCGTTTCAGGACGGGAGAAGCTTCGAGCCACACCAGGGACAAAACGTGTAGAGGCTGCTCGCGCTCTTTCCGCACGAGCAGGCGATCTCGGAGCACCTCTCTCCGTCGCGCTTCTGGCCAAGAGGGTTCTTCGTGATCTCTCTCAAGCGGTCGTAGAGCTCACGTCCCTTCGAGAGTACGAACTCGTACCTCTTGTCGGCGACGACGACGACCCTCGGGTGCAGATCCCCGAGCTCGATCGCGACGTCGGTGATCGAGCAGACATCGATCGAGATGCTTTTTATCCCGAAGGAGGCGTCGAACGGAAACACCTGGAAGTGCAGGGAGCGATCCGTAAGCTCCAGCATGCCCCGGGCGGCGATGGGTTTGTTCACGAAGTAGATCGCTTTTTGCATGAATAGGGTTGTTTCACTTGTAAGCTGCAATACGATGACTCCTTTCACCGGTGCTTTGTCGCAAGGTGCCAGAACCATGCCATTTTATGGAGCTTGACAACAGCATCTGCGGGAAATTATGCTAGCCGAAACCGTGAAAGATATTGGAAAACTGACTTTTAGGTTCATCGCAGCTCTCGCGAGTGCGACTCCCGGTCCAGGGAGGAGGCTGATCATTGAGGTTTGCGCCTTATTCCTCTACGTGGTCTCGCCCGGGAAGAGAAAGAGGGTCGCGGAGAATATCGCGGCTGCGGGGCATGCCGCCTCACCGGCGGCGGTGTTTGGCGTACTCAGGCTCCATGCGGCCAACATCGTCGAGATGTTCGCCTCGAGCCGCTGGAGCGACGAGGATATTCGCGGCTGGTTCACGTTCGAGGGACGCGAGGAGCTCAACCGGGCCATGGCCGAGGGGCGGGGAGTGATCCTCGTGACGGGACACATCGGGAGCTGGGAACTCGGTGCCCTCTACCTCCAATCTCTCGGGTACAATCTGCACGTGGTCGCGGGAGTCCAGATGAACACCCTTCTGACGGGCGCCGTGAAGGAGGCCAAGGAAAAGCGCGGAATTCACGTGATCAATCCCGATGACTCGAGCCGGAAGATCCTCAAGGCGCTCCAGTCGCACGGGATTCTCGCGCTCCTCGTGGACGGAAACGTCTACACGGGCGGTGTCGAATGGCCTCTCTTCGGCAGGCCGGCGCGGCTGCCCGACGGCCCCGTGCGACTCGCGAAGGCGTCGCGGGCTCCCGTCGTCGGAGGATACTGCAGGCGAGTCGGAGACAGGAGGTTCGCGATCCACGTTGAATCCATACTGGACGCCCGTGATCTCGAGAGCCTTTCGGATGAAGAGTCGCTCGCGAAGGTGTACGGCGCATTCGAGCGCTTCGTCAGCCAGAACGCGGACCAATGGTGCATCTTCAGGCGCATCTGGGGAGCATAAGACGTGAAGATAGCCGTCGTTTCACAGTCATACTACCCCCGGCCCGGCGGCGTGACGGAGGTCGTTCATTTCACCGCGCGGGAGCTCCGGAGGCTCGGGCACGACGTCACAATCATCACGACGCACTACTCGGGCGCCGAGGTGGATGATCCAAACGTCATACGGATAGGACATAACGTGCTCGTTCCCGTCAACGGCGCCTGGGTCAACATGACGGTCGGCTTCGGGCTCCGCGGACAACTCAGGCGCATCTTCGAGCGCGAGCGCTTCGACATCATTCACGCGCACTGCCCCCTTGTCCCGACCCTCCCCCTCCTGTCGCTCGAAACCGCGCCCCCGGGGCAGAAGATCGTCGGAACATTTCACGCCGCGGCGGACAGGAACCTGCTCTACTGGCTGTTCCGGGGACCTCTTTCGAAGCGGGCCGCGAGGCTCGATCGCCGGATGGCGGTATCCGAGGCGGCCCGGACCTTCGTGAACCATTATTTCCCCGGCGACTTCGAGATCGTGCCGAACGGGATCGACTGCACCCGCTTCAGACCCGGGCTCGAACCCATCGCGCGGTATCGGGATGAACGCATCAACGTGCTCTTCGTCGGACGAATGGACCCGAGAAAGGGCGTTCCGTATCTCTGCAAGGCGATGCCCCGAATCGCCCGCGACCTCGGCGGAAAGGTGCGCTTCCTCATCGTCGGTGAGAAGGGGCTCCGCTCGCTCATGTGCCCGAAGCCTCTCGACCTGCACGGCGGTGAGATCGTTTGGGTCGGGCGCGTCCCCGCCGAGGAGCTTCCGCGCTACTACGCCACGGCGGACGTCTTTTGCTCGCCCGCGACGGGGCAGGAGAGTTTCGGCATCGTGCTCCTCGAGGCGATGGCTACCGGCGTGCCGGTCGTGGCATCGGATATTCCGGGCTACCGCACCGTTCTCGCGCCCGCTCGCGAGGGGCTCCTCGTACCTCCGAAGGATCCCGGAGAGATCGCACGGGCGATCGTCACGCTCGCTCGCGACGCTCCCCTGAGAAAGGAGCTCGGTCTGCGCGGCAGGGAAACGGCGCTCCGCTACGACTGGCCGATCGTCGTCCGCCGGATCGAGGAGATCTATCGCGGCGTCCTCGAGGACGACGTCGACGACTTCGAGCAGGAAACACTCCGCTACTCGCGGGCACAAACGTGAAGCACGCAGCCGCCAAGCAGCTTCCGCTCGCCTTTTTCACGATGTTCTGGGCCGCCCAGGCCATCTCCCTCTTCGGCGACAGGCTCAACAACTTCTCGCTCATGGCGATCATCAACAACTTCGCCGCCAATCCCTCGATGACGCTGTCGAAGTTCTACCTCGCGATGACGCTGCCGCTCTTCCTCCTCGCTCCCGTAATCGGGGCGCTCGTCGACCGGCTCAACAAGCGTTGGATTCTCGTCGTGACGGATCTCTGCAGGGCGGCGCTCTCGTGCGCGATTCCCGTTCTCTTCATAAGAACTCACGAGTTCTTCCCCGTCATGGCGGTCGTCTTCCTCTTGGCGACGGGGAACCTGTTCTTCCTTCCGGCGAAATCATCTCTCGTTCCGGAGCTCGTGCCCCGCGCGCAGCTTTTGCGGGTCAACTCGATCCTCTGGGCCGCCGGCATCGCGGGTGTCATCGGCGGCTTCCTCGGGGGCGGGCTCATCTTCGACTACCTTTCGTGGCCCGCGTGCTTCTACCTCGACGGAGCGAGCTATTTCATCTCCGCCTCGCTCATCCTCGGCATCGCGCTGCAGGGGCTCAAGACCCGAACTCCCGCCTCCCCCGAGAAGAGCTACCATCCCGATCTGCCGAAGGCCCTCCTCGAGGGTGTTCGCGCGATCCGCAACTCCCCGCTCCTGATCAGACCGATCGGCGTCCAGAGCCTTCTCTTCATCGGAGGTGGCGGCTTCTCGGTGCTCGCCCTCCCGCTGATCAAGGAGGTCTCCCCGGCGGGGAGGTCGCTCGGCTTGAGCGCCGCCGGTCTCTCCCTCGGGGTGGGCATGGGCGTGGGCTCCCTCGTCGCGAGCCGGCTCAAGCTCGGCACGCGTGCCAAGGAGAAGTTCGAGATAGCCTTCTTCGCTCTCATCATTCCCGCGGTCGCGACGATCGGGCTCGGGCACGGACTCACGACGATCCTCGTCGGGTCCTTTCTCGCGGGCTGCGCCGCCTCCCCCCTCTCCGTTATCGCCGAATCGGAGCTCCAGCGGGAGATCCATGAATCGATGCGGGGACGCGTCTTCGCCTTCCGCGAGATCATCACGAAGAGTTTCTTCATCGTTTCCTCATTCCTATTCTCATGGCTCGGGGGACTCATGAGCAAAAACGCGCTCATCCTCGTCCTTGGTCTTTTTCTTGCATGTGCCGGAATTTTCTGGATAACCATGGTTTCGAGACGCGGGCGAGAGCACGCGTAAAGCGAGGCGACAGGGGGTCAGGATGCAGATCACGGAAAAAATACTGAGGGAAGTCTTCAACCGCCTGCTCAACACTGAGCCGAAGGACGAGGTCGTCCAGAAGCTCACGATCGTGGTCGAGGGGATGATGGAGAAATTCCAGGGCACCTTCGATCTCGATACCGTGCAGAAGCAGAACACCTTTCGCGCGATCGTCTGCAGCATGCTCGTGCACGGCTGGGGGGTTGGGATGCACCCCTTCAACCACCCCGACAAGAACCTCGACGGCGCGCTCATCGACGTTCGGGTCAGCAAGGACATCCTCATCCCGCTCGAACATATCAAGGCGCTCCGCTACGTCCAGAAGGACGAGCACGGGCGGGTCAAGAAGGTTCTCTTCGAGCCTGACCAGGACGAGCGCATACGCGCCCAGGTGGACAAGCTGCTCGAGAAGATCGTGCGTGAGAAATGGGGAGACGCCTAGGAACAGGCGTTGTTGAAGGGATTGGCCTTTTCGATCTCGAGGAGACGGCCCCCCTCCTTGAACTCGACCCTGTCCATCAGCTCCCGCATGAGGTAGATGCCGCGGCCTGAAGGCTTGTGGAGATTCGCCTCCGCCTTCGGGTCGCTCGTCGTGCCGCTCTCGAAGCCTTCCCCCTCGTCCTCCACCTGCACGAAGAACCGATGGCAGCTGACGTAGATCCGCACGTGCACCTTGAGGTCTTCCCGGTTCTTGTTCCCGTGGACGATCGCGTTGCTGAGAGCCTCATCCATGACGAGAGGCAGGTTGACCTTGCTGTCCTCCACCGGAAACCCGAACTCGTTCGCAAGGAACGAGACGAGCCTGTTCACGCCGAGGATTCGAGAAAGCTTGCTCGGTATGAGAAAGTCGAGGCGGACCTGGCCTTCCTTGATGACGTCGGCGTTACGGGGGAACGGGATCTCGAGGCTCGAGCGGCCGTTGAGCACCTGCTGCACGTCACCCTTGCCGAACGGGGGCTGGAGCACCGCGCTCGCGCCGAGCGTCACGTACGTGAGATAGTCCCTCTCGCTGCACTCGGACGTAATGATGTAGAGAGGGCTGTCGAGCCGAGCGAGTCGCACGAGCCGTGTCTTCTTGGCGTCGAACCGTCGCTTCGGAAGGAACATGATGAGATTCGAGAGGCCGTGCCCATCGGCCTTGACGGCCTTCAGAAACTTGGCGAATGTGTCGAATTCCTTGATGTCGACGCCGTCGGGCAGCTTCGACGCCGCGAAGAATTCGTCGCGGAGCCGCGGTTGCAGATTGAGGATATCGAGTGAGATTCCTTCCACCACGCTCACAACTCAGAACACCTTCCGCCCATCGGCGAGAATCTCGTTCAGAGCATCACGGAAATAGTCGGTCGACTCGATGACCGTGGGACCGACCTTCTCCTTGTATGCCTCCCAGGCTTTCTTGATCTCGGGGCCGAGCACGGTCATGAGATCCCCGCTCGCGAGCCCCTTGTCCCGCTTCTCCTTATTGTACACGAGAATATCACTGACGAAGACCCGCGCCAATCTCTTTGAGCGCTCTTTCTTCTTGCGGGTCTCGGGATCCTCGGACGACTTTTCCCTCGTCGCCGCCTGCGGCCTGTCCTCCGGGAGCACCGCCTCTTCTTCCATCGGCTGCCCCACCCGCCCCGCGAGAGCGGAGAGCGACTGCTCGAGCGAAGCCCATTCGCTCTTCGGTGACTCGACGACCGGCGCCTCTCCGAGAAATCCGCTCGAGGAGGTCTCGAAGACGGAACTGTCGACCGCCGGCATGAGCCGCCAGACGCTGCGGCACTTCGGGCATCTCACGCGGATTCCCTTGTCGGGGACCTTCTCGTCACCGAGGAGGTATCTGGTATGGCATCCATCACATGTGACGATCATCGCGCGTTCCTCCGGATGAATTTCCCGCTGGACCCCGCTCCTAGAGCTCGAGCTCCCTGGAGATACCCCTCATGCACTCGATCGAAACGGAGAAGAACTCGTGCAATTCGAGACCCAGCTCGCTACAACGTGCAATCGCTTCGCGGTTTGCACCCGCCGCAAACCGCTTTTCCTTGAATCGCTTCCCCACGAAGTCGGCCCCGATGCCCGCAATTGTCTTCGAAGGGTGCATGAGGGCTGATGCAACTATTAAGCCAGTTACCGGGTCGACGCAGCATATCGCCTTGTCCATGAGGGAGTTGCGCTCACGGTGCCCCGCGTGGGCGAGGATGGCGTCTTTGACCTCCTGCGGAACGTCGAGCCCCGCGAGCACCTCGATCGTGAGGAGCCCGTGACGGGCCGGCGTATTCGCCGTCTGCTCGTAGTCGAGGTCGTGCAGGAGCCCGGCGAGGCCCCAGAGATCCTCGCTCGCGCCGAAGCGCTTGGCCAAGGCGCGCATGATGACCTCGACGGCGAGGGTGTGCTTGACGAGATTCTTCTTGGTGAGATTCTTCGTGACGAGCTCCAGGGCTTCGGTCCGTGAAAGCATGGGGGCCTCCTTAGCCGATCTCGGCGAGCTCCATCTTCGGCTTATAGTACTGTCTGAAATACACGGCGAGCGCCCTGTTCTCGGATTGCGAGAGGGCGGGGTCGCGCTCGAGCAGCCGCGTGCTCTCGTCCCACGAGAGCTGCACGATATCATGATCGCTGAGCGGATTGATGAGCTTGAACTGTGGGTACCCCGACTGGCGGAAGCCCCAGATCTCCCCCGGACCGCGAAGCCTGAGGTCCTCCTCCGCGACCTTGAACCCGTCGTCGTTCGCGGCGAAGAACGAGAGCCGCTCCCGAGCCGCCGCACCCATATCCCCGCTCAGGAGCAGGTAACACGCGCCGTCGCTCCCCCCCCGGCCGACTCTCCCGCGCAACTGATGGAGCTGGGCGAGGCCGAAGCGCTCTGGATTGTTCACGAGAAGGATCGACGCGTTCGGGATGTCGACGCCGACCTCGATGACGGTCGTCGTCACGAGGCCGAGGATCTCGCCTCTCCGAAAGAGACCGATCGCCCTCGACTTCTCCTCGAAGCTCATCCGCCCGTGGAGAAGTCCGAGCGGGAACTCGGCGAACTCCTCGCGCTGAAGCCGCTCGAACTCCTCGGTGGCCGCGAGGTAATCGCTCCGCTCGCTCTCCTGGACCAGGGGATAGAGGATAAAGGCCTGGCGGCCGGCCCTGAATGCGGCGCGCAGCTCCTCGTAGATCTTCTCGCGCTCCTCGGCCGCGACGATCCTCGTCCGCACGTGCCGCTTCCCCGCGGGGAGCTCGTCTATGATCGAGAGATCAAGGTCGCCGTAGACGGTCTGGGCGAGGCTCCTCGGTATCGGCGTCGCGGTCATGACGAGAAAATGCGGAAGGAGCTCCCCCTGTCCGAACCTCGCGCGTTGCTTCACGCCGAAGCGGTGCTGCTCATCGATGACGGCGAGGCCGAGCTCGCGGAACGAGATTACCTCTTGAATGAGCGCGTGCGTGCCGACGACGAGATTGACCGCGCCGCTCCGGACATCCTCCTGGATGCGCTGCTTGTCGGCCCGCGGCGTCGAGCCGATGAGGAGCGCGATCGTGAGATTGAGCCCCTCGCAGTAGGCCACCGTCCGCTCGTAGTGCTGGACCGCGAGGATCTCGGTGGGCGCCATGAACGCAGCCTGGTAGCCCTTGCCGAGGGCAAGCATCGTCGCGGCAAGCGCGACGACCGTTTTCCCGGAGCCGACCTCCCCCTGGAGAAGCCTGTTGAGCCCCCCCTTCTCGACGTCGCCTCGTATCTCGTCGAGCACCCGTCTCTGCGCCCCCGTGAGCTCGAAGGGGAGCGAGGCGAGAAACCTCTCGAGGAGGGGATGCGGTGGAACGATCGGCGGGCGGTTCTTCGTGCGCGCGATGCCCGATCGCCGTTCCTTGAGGAGGAGGTGCAGGAAAAAAACCTCTTCGATCTTGAAGCGCCGCCGTGCACGCTCGAGCGCCTCGTAGCTTTCGGGATAGTGCACCTGTCTGAAGGCCTCTTTCCGCGAAGGCACGTCGAAGACCCTCATGAGGGGGACGGAAAGGTTCTCCTCGATATGGCCGGCGCACTTCTCGGTGGCCGCCATCACGATCTTCCGCATCATGCGCTGGGAGATTCCGGCGGTGAGCGGGTAGATGGGCACGATTCTCCCGGCGTGAAGGAGCGACTCGGTGAGCTCCCCGCCGATGATCTCGTACTCGGGAGAGACGATCTGCCGCCGGTCCCTGTAGAGCCCGAGCTCCCCGCTCACGACCACGCGTTCCCCTTGCTTGAAGAGCTTCTCGAGGTACGGCTGATTGAAGAACACGAGGTTCACGACTCCCGTCTCGTCACCGACGGCGACGGTGAGAATCGTCTGGCCGCGGCGGGCCCTTCTGAGCGAGACGGCGAGGATGGTCGCGATGAAGGTCGCGCTCGAGCCAGGGGAAATCTTGCCGACGGGGACGAGGGTGCGCCTGTCGTAGTAGCCGCGCGGAAAATGCGAAATGAGATCTTCGACGGTCGCGATGCCGAGCCGTTCGAGGAGCACCTGGCGCGCGGGCCCCACGCCCTTGATGTACTGGCTGCTTTCTCCGAGGAGCCCCGTCTGCCTCGAGCGTGTTTCCATATTTGGCTTGCCAAACCCGTTCATTTATCGTAGATTATTCGAGCTTTTCGGCAATCGGGAGGATACCAGATGTCTAAAGAATGCGCCATATGCGGAAAGCGGCCGACCACCGGTCACCAGATCAGCCATGCCCATAACGTGTCCAAGCGCCGGTGGCTGCCCAATCTGCAAAGGATACGCATCGAGGTCGGCGGAAAGCCCCGGAACGCCTACGTGTGCGCACGCTGCATCAAGAGCGGCGCCGTGAAAAAGGTGTAGGCGCGCCTTCACGGGGCCTCCTCCGCGTGAGCGCCCCGCGAGAGAGCCTCGAAGCGTTTGAAGAGAATGCCTCGACGCACGGGACCCGAGATTCCATCCCATGGGAATGAAGTTTCGGGTCCCTTCGTTTCGTGCGGGAACCGCTCGTTGGCGAGCGCCTCTCTGAGGGCCTTTTTCCACGAGAGCCCCTGGTCGACGTGAAGCACGATCGCGCGGCCTATCGACTCGTTCCCCGTCGAAAACAGCGCCTGGCGGATCGCGGAGCGCACGGACTTGATCTGCACGGCGAGACCGAGCGTCCGCAGCAGCCGCACGATCGCGTGCTGGCGCTCGACGAGGACGCGCTCTTCGGGCATCGCGTAGAACTGGAACGGCGTCCACGCCTTGGGCACGAGCGAATTGGCGTGCACCGAAAAACCCTTCCCCCCGATCGCCATCCTGAACCGCCCCATGAAGGCGCGCGTTTCGGCGAGCGCGTCGGCGTCCTCACCCGGGCAGCCGATGAGGAGATACAGGGTGAAATGGGTCACCCCCGCCGCACGCAGCTTCGAGGCGGCCTCGAAGTAGACACCGTCGGGAACTCGCTTCCCGAGGGCGTAACGCAGGCGCTCGCTCCCGGACTCCGGCGCGAGGCTCACGCTCGTGATCCCTCTCTCCCCGATGACCCCGATCTTCTCGTCGTCGAGGTCCTCTGCGCGGAGCGAGCTGAACGAGACGGAGATTCCACGGGACCCGAGGAGCCTTACGATGGGCACGAAATCGGGATTCGCCGCGACGGCCGTGCTCACGAGCCCGATCCTCTTCACACCGGGGTCGAGCCCATCGACCAGTTCCTCGAACGCGGAGAGCGGCATGAACCGGAACGGCCGATACAGAGCCGTCGCGAGACAGAATGCGCAGGCGCCAGGGCAGCCGCGCCCCGACTCGACGAGCATCGTGTCGGGGAATACACTCTCAGGTGTGATGATGACGGACCCGGGGAAACTCGCGAGCGCGGCGGGCTCCCTGAAGCTCACGCCCGCTCGGGAGAATCCCGGCACGAGCATCCCGGGAATTCTCGCCAGCGCTTCGAGGAGGGCATCCGGTTCGCTTGAGCCCCGACGGCCGGATCCAACGCTCCCCAGATCCTCGAGCTCACGAACGATCTCCCCGAGCGTCTCTTCCCCCTCTCCGAGGGCAATCGCATCGACGACGTCAACGAGGGGCATCGGATTCGCGCTTACCGCGGGCCCCCCGGCTATCACGAGGGGATGTGCCATCCGCTCCCGCTTGAGCGAGGGAACACCTGCCTCCTGAAGCATCCTGACGAGATTGATGTAATCCTCCTCATAGGAGATCGAAAAGAAGATCACGGCAGTCGCGGCGAGGCTCGATCCAGATTCAAGTGTCACCGGAGATGTATCCGCAAACACCCTCTCAACATTGAAATTAGAAGATTTTCGAAGCGTCCCGTAGAGAAAATGGAAACCGAGGTTCGAGATGCCCACGCGGTAGGGCGCAGGATAGGCTGCGATGACACGGAGCGCCCCCTTTGCGGGGGTGGGAAACCGCGCGATGGTCGTTTCATTCCTGAGGATTCTTCTTCGGGTGTCGTTCGGGTGAGCTCGGTGCAATCTAACCCCCGGCTCCGCGGGTCTCGAAGTCCAAAGGACCTCTCCCAAGGAGATTCCGGGCCAGAACGTTCTCCGGGTCGTGCTCGATGAGCTTCCTGAGCAGCGCCTCGGCCTCCGCCTCTCGTCCCTCGTTCCGCAGCGTGAGGGCGAGCGAGAGATTGGCCTCGCTGTACTCGGAATTCACGCCAAGGCTCTTGCGGTAGAACCGCTCGGCGGCTTCGAGCTCCCCGCGGTAGAATTTTATGTCCCCGAGGATCTTGTAGAGGTCGGCGAAATCGGTCTCGGGCGGATCGAGTATCTTCTCGGCGGCCTCGTAGTCCCCCTTGCGGATCATGATGTGGGCGAGCTTCTCCTTGGCGCAGAGGAAGCGCGCATTGATCGTGAGCGCATGCCTGAAGAACCGCTCGGCGTCGACGAGGTTGTCCATGCGCAGGTAGCACTCGCCGAGAAAATAGAGAATATCCGCGCTCTCCCCTCCCGCCGCGAGGATATCCTTGAGGACGACCATCGCCTCCTCGAGATTTCCCTCCCGCAGGTGCACGAGGGCGAAGCTCAGGTCGACGGCCCCCTTGTGCTCCTCCCCCTTCGTCGCGTCCGACAGGTATTCGATCGCCCGCTTCCGGTCGCCGAGCGCGTAGAGCAGGAGGCCGTAGTAGTAGCGGGCCTTTCCATAGTTCGGGGACAGCGTGAGCGAGGCTTCGAGGGCCGTCCGCGCCCGGTCGAGCTCGCCGAGGTAGAAGTATGTCGAGCCGAGGAAGCACTGGAGGTCGGCGTAATCGGGCTTGATCGCCGCCGAGCGCTCGAACTGCTCGAGCGCCTCGCGGTAGAGCTTCCGGTCGAGGTACGTGACGCCGAGGTAGAAATGGGCCTCCGCGTAACGCGGGTTGATCGAGATGGCGGCCTCGAACTCTTTTTGCGCCTCCGCGTGATCCCCCGCGCGGAGGCGCGCGAGCGCGAGCTTGAATCGAATGTCGGGGTAGTCTGGATGAATCTCGGAGGCCGTCGCAAAGGCGCGGACGGCGGCCTCGTAGCTCCCCGTGTTATACTCCTCGATCCCTTCCCTGAGGGCGGTGTCGAACTCCGCGTCGCTCCGGATCACCTGCTTGAGCGACGTGAGGGGGGGAATGTCCGTCTCGCGCCCCGCGAGGTGGTCGCTCAGAAACTTGCTGATCGGGCTCGGCGTCTCCGAACCGATCTGGAGCGCCTTCTTGAAGACCTGGTCCGCCTCGTCACGACTGCCCGTTTCGTAGAGCACGATGCCGAGGTAGCAGATCGCCTCGAAGTAGTTCGGATTGAGCTCGACCGCCGTGCGCAGGTTCGCCACCGCCTCGGCGGGATTGCCGAGCCGGTGGTGGATGACACCCATGCGGTAGTAGATGTCTGGGTAGGTCGGATTCTCGTGGACCGCCTTCTGGAAGTGGATGAGCGCGTCGTTCGATTCCCCGCCCAGGAACTTCGCCGTCCCGATGTGGGCGTGGGATTCCGCGGCGTAGAACATCCCAAGGGCGTAGATCGGATCGTCCTTGCCCGCCTTGGGGATCGCCTTCTCGAGCTCGGCGACGGCGAGCTCGTACTTCCCCTCGTTGTAGAGCTTGATCCCCCGCTCGTACTCGGGATTCTTGTTGATGCCGAAGATCTTTCCCCACAGGGACACGACGCTACGCCCTCCTCGTCAATCGAGCTGTTTGCGCAGAAACGTCGGAATGTCGAGATTGGGCTCGTGGTAGCTGCCGAAGTTCACCGCGTTGAGTCCCACCCCCGTATGCGCGAGGTTGTCGATCTCGACCGGCGTGGGGCCCTCGTCGAGATCCTTGATGTTGATGATCTCGGGGCCCTTCGGCACTGCCGTTATCTCCTGCGCCGGCGCGGCGGCAATCGCGGCCGGCATGATCTCGCGCTCTCGGGGCTCGAAGCCGGTGGCGATGACGGTGACCTGGATCTCGTCGGACGTCCCTTTGCTCACGACCGCGCCGAAGATCACGTTCGCGTCCTCGCCGGCTTCTTGGCTGATGACGGAGGTCGCCTGGGAAACCTCATGGAGCGTCATCTTGTCGTCGCCGGTGATGTTGACGAGCACTCCCTTCGCGCCCCTGATCGACACGTCATCGAGAAGGGGGCTTTGGATCGCCATGCGAGCCGCCTGAACCGCCCTGTCCTCGCCCTTCGCGAGCCCCGTACCCATGAGGGCGTCACCCATGCCGCTCATGATAGAGCGAACGTCCGCGAAGTCAAGATTTATGAGGCCGGGCGTGAGAATAAGGTCCGAGATGCCTTTCGTCGCATGGAGCAGGACCTCATCGGCCATCGAGAATGCCTCCGTGAGCGGTGTGTCCTTGCCGACGATCGACAGCAATTTGTCGTTCTGGATGATGATGAGAGTGTCGACCTCCTGCTTGAGGGCGAGGATCCCCTCGAGCGCCTGCCGGTGACGGCGCTTCCCCTCGAAGGTGAAGGGGCGCGTGACGATGCCGACGGTGAGCGCTCCCTGCTCCCTCGCCATGCGCGCGACGAGGGGCCCGGCGCCCGTCCCCGTGCCGCCCCCCATCCCAGCGGTCACGAACACCATGTCGGCGCCCGCGAGCGCCTCGGAGACGAGATCGGCGTCCTCCTCCATGGCCCGACGGCCGGTTTCGGGGTTGCCCCCCGAACCGAGGCCCTTCGTCGAGCGATTCCCGATCTGGATCCGCTTGTGGGCCTTCGAGAGCTCGAGAACCTGGACGTCCGTGTTTATCGCGACGAACTCCACACCCGCGAGCCCCGAATCGATCATCCGATTTACGGCGTTTCCGCCGGCGCCCCCCACCCCGACCACCTTGAGCTTTGCGAGCTCATCGAAATCGTCGAATTCGAACCGCATGTGTTCCCCCTTCTTTCTAGAAAAGACTCGCGATCCTTCGCACCCTGTGTATCATCCATTTGACCCGACCGGCCGCGCCGTCGAAGCCCCGCCCCGCCATCCGGTCGCGCCCGCAGAGAAGAAGCCCGATGCCGGTCGTCCATTCCGCCGAGCCGACGAGCTCGGACAGTCCCATGAGGTTCATGGGGCGGCCGATCCGCACGGGGAGGTCGAAGACCTCCTCCGCCACGCCGTCCATCCCGCGGAGCCGCGAGGCGCCCCCCGCGAGCACGATCCCCGCACCGAGGAGCCGGTAGAACGGATCGGCGCTCACCGCCTTCTTGACCATCGTGAATATCTCCTCGCTCCGCGGCTCGATGATTGCGGCGAGGATCTGCGTTCGAACCTCGCGGGCTTCACGCTCCCCCGTTCCGGGGACGCAGACCCGTTCCTCATCGCTCGCGAGAGAGGCGAGCGCGAGGCCGTGGGCGATCTTGAGCTCTTCGGCGACGATCGCCGAGGTCCGAAGCCCCACGGCGAGGTCGTTCGTGACGTTGACCCCACCTGCACCCACGACGCCGCTCATCCGCACCGTGCCGCCGTGGTAGAGGGCGTAGTTCGTGATGGCGCCGCCGACGTCGACGAGGAGACATCCCATGTTCATCTCGTCTTTCGTCAGAACGGCGCGCGCCGCGGCGAACGGATCGAAAACGAGCTCGACGATCTCGAGACCGACCTTCTTCGACACTTTGAGCATGTTTTCGAGCGGCATGCCGAGTGCGGTGACAATGTGCACGTCCGCCTCGAGCCTCGTCGCCGACATCCCGACGGGATCATGGATGCCGGCCTGGTTGTCGACGACGAAGTCCTGGGGCAGGCTGTGCACGATCTCCCGATCGATAGGCAGCGTGATGCTTCGCGCGGCCTCGGTGACCTTGTCCACGTCCTTCGCGCTGACCTCGCGCCGCGAGGTCGGTATCGCGATCACGCCGCGGCTGTTGAAGCTCCGTATGTGCGGCCCCGAGACGGCCGCGCACACGCCCCGAATCTCGACCCCCGCCATCCGCTCGGCCTGGGCGATCGCCGCGCGAACGCTGTCGGCGGCCTGATCCATGTTGACGACGACGCCTTTCTTGATTCCCGCGGCGGGGGCCGAGCCGGCTCCAATGATGCGCGTCTCCCCTTCGGACGTGAACTCTCCGATAAGGACCGCCACTTTCGTGGTTCCCATATCGAGACCGACTACGAATTCCGAGGACATAGGTTTGGTCTCACCTCGCTTTCGCGACCTCAGCGTACAACCACCTGGCGGTCAAAACGGAGATCGATGAGTTGTGGAAACTGCTCGCGATCGTTCAAGATTCCAAATACCGTTCTCAGCTTGCGGACCCTGTTCTCGTACTCGTCGCGTCCGAGCCGGACGAGGGTGCCGGTACCCATCCAGACGAGATCGACGTCTTCACCCGCGACGTGGATCTCGGAAAGCTGCTTCGCGGGCGAGAAACCGAGCTCCTTGAACAGCCTGAGCACCTCGACCGCCCTCCCGACGCTCCGCGCGCCGCCCCGTGCGCCCACGTCGCGCTGGTCGATACCGGTGATGACGGGCAGATCAACGTCCCCCGCACCGGCCCGGCGCGGGATGACGACTCCTTCTGCGTCGACTTCCAGAATGTCCCCGGCGACGAGGAGCGCCACCGGCTCGCGTTTGACCATGTAGCATTCAATCGTGTGGCACGGCCGGCGCTTGAACACCACGTCCCGCACCTCTGGAAACGCGAGGAGACGCTCCCTCGTGCGGGCGCAGGAGACCGTCACGAGGTTCCTCCCGATGAGACCGCCGCGGATGCGCTTCAGGGAATCTTGTGGAATCGTGCCGCAGCCGTAGAACTGAACGTTGGTGATGATGAATATCCCCGACCAGAGCACGACGCATACCGCCGCCGCCATGACGGCTGCGGGGAGCGCAAGCCACTTCGTGGGGATTCGAGGTCCGGTTGACGCTCCCCGCACGACCATTCCGCGGGATTCCCAGAATCTCATCTCTTTCTCACCGTGCCCTTCTCGCCGGTCGGCCGCTCGGCGAGAAGCTCCTCGCCGAGCCTGTAGATATTGCCCGCCCCGAGCGTGATCACGATATCCCCGGGGCGAATGCTCTCCCGTACGGTGGCCTTCAGGTTGTCCCAGCCGGGGACATAGCTGACCCGAGGCTTCCCTTCGCGTTTCACGGCGCGATATATGAGCTCCCCCGTGACCCCCTTGATCGGCCGCTCCCCCGCCGGGTATATGTCGGTGACGAAGAGCTCATCCGCGTCGCGGAACGCCCCCCCGAACCTCTCATGCAGATCCCTCGTCCGCGTGTAGCGGTGAGGCTGGAACACCACGACGAGACGCCGCTTGAAGCCTTCGCGCGCGGTCCGGATCGTCGCCGCGATCTCAGTCGGATGGTGGCCGTAGTCGTCGACGAAGAGGATGCCTCCCCGTTCCCCCTTGATCTCGAAGCGGCGCGCGACGCCTCCGAACGAACCGAACGCCTTCTCGAGGTGCCGGTGAGCGATGTCGAGCTCCTCGGCGAGCGCGCAAACGCCGAGGGCGTTGAGCACGTTATGGGAGCCGGGAATGCACAGGTGGAGCCGCCCGCGGCGCCTCCCGCGGACCGTGTACGAGAAGCGGCTCCCGCGCGGTCCCGATTCGATGATCCGCCCCCGGACGTCGGCCTCCGGGCTCATCCCGTAGGTCACGATGCGGCGGTCGATGCGGGGGACAATCGCCTGAACTCGCGGATCGTCGATGCAGCAGATGACCGCTCCGTAGAACGGAATGCTCCGCGAGAATTTGACGAAGGCGTCGTTGATCGCCTCCATCGTTCCGTAGAAGTCGAGGTGCTCGGCGTCGAGGTTCGTGATGATGCCGAAGACCGGCGTGAGGCGCACGAAGCTGCCGTCCGACTCGTCCGCCTCGGCGACGAGAAACTCCCCCTGACCGAGCCGGACGTTGGTCTTGAGGCTCTTCACGCGTCCCCCGACGATGATCGTCGGATCGAGCCCCGCCTCCTGAAGGACGGCCCCGACGAGCGAGGTCGTCGTCGTTTTGCCATGGGCGCCCGCGACGGCGATTCCCGTGCGGAAGCGCATGAGCTCGCCGAGCATGGACGCGCGCTGGATCACCGGTATCCCCTGCTCGCGCGCCGCGACGATCTCAGGATTGCCCGCGCTGATCGCCGACGAGATCACGACGACGTCGCATCCCGAGACGTTGGCCGCCGCGTGGCCGATCCGTATCTTCGCCCCACGCTTCCCGAGCCGCTCCGTGATCGGGCTCTTCTCGAGGTCGGAGCCGCTCACCGTGAAACCGAGATTGAGGAGAATCTCGGCGATGCCGCTCATTCCGATGCCGCCGATTCCGACGAAGTGAATGTGCCGCGTCTTGCCGAGAATCGCGCGCCTCCTGCGTTCATCCCGTTTCGTGTGCCGATACCCAGTGCTCATCGTTCGACGCTCCCAGCGCTCACGACGCAATCGTGAGCATATCGTCCGCGATTCGCTTCGCCGCGTCCCTCCGTGCGACGCGCTCGAGCGAGCGCCTCATCGAGGAGAGCGCCGCGGGATCCGCGAAGAGCGGATCGAGCGCAGCGGCGAGCGTGTCCTTGTTCAGATCCGAATCCGCGATAATGACCGCCCCTCCCGCGTCCGCGAGGAACGAGGCGTTGTAGAACTGATGATTGTCGGCCGCGTGCGGGTACGGCACGAGAATCGAGGGAAGCGCGACCGCCGCTATCTCGGATACGCTCAGCGCCCCGGCCCGCGCGAGTCCCGCGGTGGCGGCCCCGTATGCCCGGTGCATGTTCCCGATGTACGGGCGTATATAGCAGCGGGCCCCCTGAAGTCCGAGCTGTTCCCTCATCCATTCGTGGTCCTGCTCCCCCGTCTGTATGATCGCCTGCACGTCGGGATGGGCGAGCAGGTACCCTGCCGCGGCGGCGTTGAGCGTGTGCGCTCCCTGGCTCCCGCCGAAGACGAGGAGCACCGGTCTCCCGGCGGCGAGCCCGAACTCCGCGCGGGAGTCGAGGCGCCCCGAGGCGAGAATCTCGGTCCGCAGCGGGTTGCCGGTCACCATGAGACCGCCGCGGCCCTTGAAACGCCCGGCGGCCTTCTCGAAACCGAGGTAGATCCGCCGGGCGAATCGCGCGAGCAAGCGGTTCGTGAGCCCCGGGATCGAATTCTGCTCCTGGATCACGACCTTCCTTCGAAGGAGCGAAGCGGCGAGAACGACCGCCGCGCTCGCGTATCCGCCCGAGCCGAAGACGAGATCGGGCTTGAACCGGCGAATTATCCCGAGCGACTGAAAGAGCCCCACCGCGATACTCCCCGTGTTGCGGATTCGCACCGTGATTCCCTTTCCGCGCACGCCCTTGGCCGAGATGAAGCGGATCTCGTAGCCGGCGGCCGGGACGAGTCTCGCCTCGAGCCCGGAGCGCGTGCCGATGAAGAGCGCCTCGAGACCGCTCGGGCGCGCGCGGAGCTCGTCGGCCACGGATAGGGCCGGGAGAATGTGCCCGCCCGTGCCTCCCGCCGCGAAGACGATCCGCATTGTCCCCAACGTTCCTTTCCCGCGTCCCGCTACGGACGTTTTGCGTAGACGGTCTTCGCCTTGCGCCGCGCGCCGAACAGCGTGGGCGTCGCCCTTCGCTCGCTTCCCTCGAACGAGACACTGGCGAGAACGCCGATCGCGGCGAGCGAGGCAACGAGCGAAGAGCCGCCGTAGCTGATGAAGGGCAACGGCAGTCCCGCCGTCGGTATGATACCCGTTGTCATCATGATGTTGATCGTCGCGGACATGAACACGAGAAAACCGATCCCGAGCGCGAGGGTGCACCCGAAGGAATCGGGGGCGCGCCGGGCCGTCCGCACCGCGCGGCGAAGGATGAAGACGAACACGAGAAGCACGACGACCGTGCCGATGAGGCCGAGCTCCTCCCCGATGATCGAGTAGATGAAATCGGTGTGCGCATCGGGAAGAAAGCGGTACTTCTGGTGCCCGCGTCCCGGCCCGACGCCGAAGAGCGCGCCCGACCCGAGCGCGATGAGAGACTGTTCCAGCTGGAAGTTCGTGGGGCTTCCTCCCCCGCCTCCGATGTAATCCTTGATGCGCGTGACCACTTTCGAGACGTGGAGGAGGTACGGGGCCGCCACGGCGAGGGTCGAGAGCCCGAAGAGCACGATGTGCTTCACCCGGCACCCCGCGATGAAGAGGATGACGAAGGTGAGCGCAACGATGAGAACGGCGTTCGAGATGTTCGGCTGAAGCGCGACCAGTCCCGCCATGCCGGTCCCCGCCGCCGCCAACGGAAGGAATCCCGTCTTGAAGTCCCGGATGCGATCCCCCCATTCGGAGATCTTCGCCGCGAGGAAGATCACAAGTACGACCTTTGCCGCCTCGACGGGCTGAAAATCGAAATTGGCGATGTAGATCGCGCGGCTCGACCCGCGGACCTCGGTGCCGACGATGAGCACGGCGCCGAGCAGCACGAGCGAGGCGATGAACAGCTTCCCGGCAAACCTCTGGTAGAGACGGTAGGGGACCTTCATGAGGAGCACCATCCCCGCGATGCCGAACGCGGCGAGGACGAGCTGCCGAAAGAAGAAGTAGAAATGCGGCCCGCTCACGTGCTGCAGTCTCACCATCTGACTCGCCGAGGCGATCATGACGAGCCCGAGCACGACGAGCGCGATGGTGGCGAGCACGAGCTTGAGATCGTATCTCCCCCGCTCCGCGATTCCTGCTATCTCGGCAATCCCTTCACGCATTCCGCGAATACCTCTCCCCGATGCTCGAAATTCCTGAACATGTCAAAGCTCGCGCACGCGGGCGACAGGAGAACGATATCCCCGGGCTGCGCCGTGCGCGCCGCGGTCTCGACCGCCTCCTGCATCGTCGCCGAGCGCGCGATCGGCACGACCGAGCCGAGCGCTTCCTCGATGAGGGGCGCCGCCTCGCCGATCGTCACGATCGCCTTCACGTGCGTAAGGAAGGGAATGAGCTTCGTGAAATCCCCGCCCTTGTCGTGGCCGCCTGCGATGAGCACGGTCGGGCGATCGAGCCCCTTGAGCGTCATCATCGTGGCTTCGACGTTCGTGCCCTTTGAGTCGTTATAGTATGTGACCCCGCGCACGATCCCGACGTTCTCCATCCGGTGCGGGAGCCCCTTGAACCCGGAAAGAGCCCTCGCGAGCGCCTCGGCGGGCACGTCGAAGGGAGTGAGCGAAGCGGCCGCCGCGAGAGCATTCTCCACGTTGTGGATGCCGATGACCCCGAGCGCGGCGCGTTCGAGGAAGATCTCGCTCTTTACGCCCGTGGCGCGGACGAGCCGGGCACCCTCGTCGAGAAAGACCCCGCCTTCGACGGGGCCGGCGGACGAGAAGGGCACCGAGGCTCCGGGGAACGCGTCCGCGAGACCTGCGCACCTCCTGTCGAGAGCATTGTAAAAGAACGTGTCTTTCGAACCGCAGTTCTCGACGATTCGTTCCTTGAAGCGGTAATAGTCCTCGACGTCGTGGTAGCGGTCGAGGTGGTCGGGCGTGAGGTTGAGAATCCCCGCCACCTCGGGGTGGAACGAGGAGACCGTCTCGAGCTGGAAGCTCGATATCTCGAGAACGAAGAAATCCCGGGGCCCGAGGTCCTTGACGACCGAGCAGAACGGAAGCCCCACGTTGCCGCACACGATGGCGCGTCGCCCCGCTGCTTTCAGAATCTCACCGATCATCGTGACCGTCGTCGATTTCCCGTTCGTGCCCGTCACGCCGATGAGGTGCGCCTTCGCGAATCGGAAGCCGAGCTCGAGCTCGCTCGTGAGGCGGACGCCGCGCGCGGCCGCCTCGATCATGAGCGGGTGATCGATGGGGATGCCCGGGCTCACGACGACCTCATCGACGAGCGCGAGGAGCCCCTCGTCGAAGGGGCCGAGGCGCACGTCCGCCCCCGCGAGATCCTTCGGAATCTCGATTCGAGCGCTCTCGTCCGCGCCGCTCACCACGGCGCCCTCGCCCGAGAGGAGGCGCATCGCCGCGATCCCGCTCCTCGCGAGCCCGAGGACGAGGACGTGCGCCCCACGATACTTCGTCATGCCTTTCGTTCCGCCCATCCGCTCTCCATATCTCACCCCCGCGTTACTGGAGTTTCAGAGTGCTGATGCTCAAGAGCGCCAGGAGCGCCGCGATGATCCAGAACCGGACGACAACCTGCTCCTCACGCCACCCCTTGAGCTCGAAGTGGTGGTGGATCGGGGCCATCCTGAATATCCGTTTGCCGGTCAGCTTGAACGAACCGACTTGCAGGATCACGGACACCGCCTCGGCGACAAAGACTCCCCCGATGATGACGAGCAGCAGCTCCTTCTTGAGGAGCACGGCGACCGTCCCGAGCGCCCCTCCGAGGGCGAGAGAGCCCGTGTCCCCCATGAAGATCTGCGCCGGGTGCGCGTTGAACCAGAGGAAGCCGAGCGCAGCTCCCACGACCGACAGGCAATACACCGTGAGCTCGCCGCAGCCCGGCATATAGGGAATGTTGAGGTACCCCGCGAACGTTTTGTGCCCGCTCAGGTACGCGAGCGCGGCGAACGCGAAGAAGCTGAAAGCGGAGGCACCGGACGCGAGCCCATCGAGCCCGTCGGTGAGGTTGACCGCGTTCGAGGAGCCCATGATGATCAGTATCACGAACGGTATGTACAGGAGCCCCCACTCGATGACGTAGTTCTTGAGGAACGGCACCGCGCTCTGCGTGGCGCCTTCCCGGACGAGCGGGTGCAGGTAGAGGAACACGCCGAGCGCGGCGCCGAAAAGAAACTGGCCGAGGAGCTTGTAGCGCCCAATGAGCCCCTTCTCGGTCTTCCTCACGACGCGCAGGTAGTCGTCGATGAATCCGATGAGCCCCGTCCACAGCGTGACGACGATCGCGACCTGAACGTACGGGTTGCCGAGGTTCCCCCACAGGAGCGTCGGCACGATGATTGCGGCGATGATGAGGAGCCCGCCCATCGTCGGCGTGCCTTCCTTCTCATGGTGACGCTCCGGGACCTCGTTCCTGATGCGCTGGCCGATCTGCACGGCACGGAGCCAGCGCGTGAGAAGGGGCCCGAATATGAAGCAGATGAGGAGCGCCGTGACCATCGCGTACGCGGCACGGAAGGTGATGTACCTGAACACGTTGAACGCGAAGAAGTGCGACCTGAGCGGGTAGAGAAACCAGTACAGCATCAGTCGACCCTCCGCTTCGAGACGCCGCGCGCGGCCTCGATCGCCTCGATGACCTTCTCCATGTGCGTGCCCCGCGAGCCCTTGACGAGAACCGCGTCTCCCGGTCCGACGAGCTCGTTGACGTACCGGGCAAGCGAATCGACGTCGAGAAAATGGGTGATGTGCTCGGGCGATCTCCGCTCGTCGGCGGCGGCGCGGTTGAGCTCGACCGTCTCCGCGCCGATCGTGAAGATACCGTCGACCTTCGCCCTGCCGCAGAAGACGCCCGCCTCGCGATGGAGCTCACGGCTCGATTCCCCGAGCTCGAGCATGTCGCCGAGCACGAGCCAGCGCCTCCCCGGCGCCGGCACCTCAATGAAGGCCTCCACCGCCGCGCGCAGGGAGGCCGGATTCGAATTGTAGCTGTCGTCAAAAATGATGATGCCGCCGAGATCGAAGAGCACCCCTCTTCCCGGATTCACCTTCGCCTCGAGGAGGGCCTCGGCGATCTCCTCGTTCGGAATGCCGACGATCGATCCGACCACCGCGGCGGCGGCCGCGTTGAGCACGTGGTGTCTGCCGTAGCGCGGGACCTCGAGCGGTACGCCTCCCAGCTGGAAGCGGTAGCCCCACGGCTCGCGCTTCTCGAGATTCGTGATCCGCCGGTCGGCCGTCTCGGAAAATCCGAAGGTGAGCGTGCGAGCCTTCGTTCGCTCCCTGAGAAAATCGACGAACTCGTCGTCGGCGGGGAGCACGGCGGTCCCGTCACCGGGAAGCGCCTCCAGGAGCTCCGCCTTGGCAGCGGCCACCCCCCTGAGCGTGCCGAAGAACTCGAGGTGCGCGGGGCCTATGTTCGTCACGACGCCGATCTCGGGCCTCGCGATCTCGGCGAGCGTCTTGATCTCCCGCTTGTGACTGGCCCCCATCTCCGTCACGCAGATCTCCTCGCGTCCCTCCATGCCGAGGATCGTCAGCGGAAGCCCGATGTGATTGTTCAGGTTCCCCGGCGTTGCGTGGACCCTGTAGCGCCGGGCGACGACCGCGGCGACAAGATCCTTCGTCCCCGTTTTTCCCGTGCTGCCCGTGATCGCGATCACGCGCGGATTGACACGCCCCCGGTAGGCCGCGGCGAGCGCCTGGAGCCCCTTCAGTGTGTCGGGAACGTCGAACACGGGGATGCTCCCCGCGACCCCGGCAGCCCGCGCCTTTCGACCGGAAGCGACGAGAAGTGCCACGGCGCCGTTGGCGACCGCCTCCCGGAGGTAGTCGTGTCCGTCGGCTGTCTCCCCCTTGAGAGCGACGAAGAGCCGGTGCTCGCACGCGGCCCTCGTGTCGATCGACACGCCCTCGATCACGCCCCCTCCCGGGTCCCCTCCGCGGTATCCCGCGGCGGCGAGAGCGCCAGCCACCCACCGGAGATCAACCTTGATACTTCACCTCCAGGCCCCCGAGCGCCTCTGCCGCCTCGCGCGCATCGCTGAACGGGACGCGCGCGTCCTTGTAAATCTGTTCGTTCTCGTGCCCCTTGCCG
>Ga0326726_10001023_pt1 | contig 25728 bp, 19 predicted proteins | sample MHFenrmetagenome_2_FD_207603 | JGI IMG/M metagenome (GOLD analysis project Ga0326726, IMG submission 207603) | Lab enriched peat soil microbial communities from Michigan Hollow, Ithaca, NY, United States - MHF15MN | ecosystem: Environmental > Terrestrial > Soil > Wetlands > Peat | place: USA... | reverse complement strand
TTTGTATTCGATGTGCGCGGAGGGGCCGGTAAGCCCATGGCGGTCGAGCATGCCTCGCACTTCCTGCGGGGTGTGGCCATCGTAGCCGGCGAACTCAACTTCGCGATAACCGATCTCCGCGACCTTCGCCAGCTTGCCCTCGAAGTTGTCCTTCATCACGCTGCGGATGGTATAGAGCTGCAAGCCAACCTTGTCGATCTTGTCATCACCCGCGGCCCAGGAAAGCTGGCGGGACAGAACGCTGGCGGCAGTCATCGTACCCAGGAAAGTTCGTCGGTCCATTTTAGATTTCTCCTCGCTTCATCTGACTGACTGCATGGTCGCAGGCCCGCGCGGTGAGGGCCATGTAGGTAAGAGAAGGGTTGACGCAGGATGATGACGCCATGCAGGCGCCATCGGTGACAAACAGGTTGTTAGCGTCGTGCGCCTGGTTGTGGGCGTTGAGCACCGAAGTTTTCGGATCGTGTCCCATGCGCGCCGTGCCCATCTCGTGAATGGTCAGGCCGGGAGCGTTGTCCTCTATGAAAGGTTCTATGTCCCTCGCCCCGGCAGCAGAAAGCATTTCCGCCGCTGTAATCGACATATCCTTCAGCAGGGCGCGCTCGTTCTCACGCCAGGCGCAACTGATCCGGAGCACCGGAATGCCCCAGGCGTCCACCGTGGTTTTGTCCAGTTCGATAAAATTTTCGTGGTTCGGCAGACACTCGCCGAATCCGTAAAGCGACATCGTCCACGGCCCCGGGCGGCGGAGCGCGTGTTTGAACTCCGCTCCAAAGCCGCGCATCTCCGTCCCGCGTTCCCACTTCGGCCGGCTGGCGCTTCCCTGAAAACCGTATCCCCGAAGAAACAGTGGATGTTTTTGTTTCACGTTGCGGAAACGTGGAACGTAAATTCCATTGGGGCGGTTTCCCAGTGAGATGTGATCTTCGTTTCCTGGAATACGGCCAGTGGCGCCGCCGCCCATGCAGTGGTCCATCAGGTTGTGCCCAAGCTCTCCGCTGGAATTGGCCAACCCGTTGGGGAATTCCGGGGTGGCGGAGTTGAGCAGAATGCGGGCCGACTCCAGCGCCGAGGCACACAGGAAAACAATGCGGGCACTGAACTCGACCGTGTCACGCGTCTGCCCATCGATCACCCGCACGCCGGTGATTTTCCTCTTCTTCGAATCGAACATCAGGCTGTGCACGACGCTATGCGGACGCACCGCCACCTTGCCGGTAGTCAGCGCCGCGGGCAAAGTCGAGTTCAGGCTGCTGAAGTAAGAGCGGGTGATGCAACCGCGGGCGCACGGCCCACAGTAGTGGCAGGGCGCGCGGCCCTTGTGAGGTTGCGTCAGGATCGCCGTGCGCCCGATGGTCATGAGACGTTCGCCCGGAAAATACTTGGCAATGGCATCCCTGACCACCACTTCCGCGCAATTCAATTCCATGCCCGGTAGAAAATGCCCATCGGGCAGTTGCGGAAGTCCCTCGCGCTGCCCGGAGACTCCGATGAAATCTTCTACATAGTCATACCAGGGAGCAATTTCGCGATAGCGGATCGGCCAATCCACGCCAATGCCCTCGCGTTGATTGGCTTCAAAGTCAAGGTCGCTCCAACGGTACGACTGCCGTCCCCAGATAATCGACCGGCCGCCGACCTGGCGCCCGCGGATCCACAAAAACGGTTTGCCCGGCTCGGTTTTATAAGGATTCTGCTTGTCATTGGCGAAGAATTTGCTGTTCCACTCGTCCATCCCGTTACAGGTTTCCTGCACGGGCTGGTTTTCCTGCACTCGCTTGCGGTCGCTCATCCCGCGATAGCGGACTTCCCACTCCGGCACATGTTCGGCGTAGTCCTGGTCGGGATCAATGGGGCGGCCGGCTTCGAGAACGAGCGTTTCCAGTCCCTTTTCGCCCAACTCCTTCGCGGCCCATCCCCCGGTGATTCCCGAGCCCACCACGATTGCGTCGTATGTCTTGGCTGCCATGCTTTACTTCGCCGCCTCCTCTTCCAGAGGGACGCAAGCGGCATGGTGCGATGGAATTATCTCTCCATGAAGTTCCTGCTCAAACCCGATCTGTGAAGTGTAGTAACCGACCAGCGTGAGCTGCTTGATCATGAAAAAGAAATTGTGTTCGGGCGGGCGCCTCCGCCTGCGTCTCGGTTCAGGTTCGGCGCGAGTTGCGGCCAGTTCATCATCCAGGGCCTGGAGAATCTCGATCTGCGGTTTCGCCTCGCACTCAACAAACTCCTTACCGAATAAGTCTCGGGCGCGCATGTCAACATCCGTCAGACCGGTCATGAAGATGGATTTCTCTTCCTCGTCGTACCACTCGGTGAGGATCAGATCTATGAATTCGTTCACCCGCGCGGCCTTCGCGCCCGGAGTATCGGTTTGAGGAATGATGAGCTCGGAAATAGTCGTGACCATCGCGTTCTGATGGGAATTGAGGGTCTTCAGCACCGGTTGGTCGGAAAGCTGTTCGTGCACGGCGTGGAACATTGAAAACGCTTCCCGCGACAGCAGCGGCAGGGCGGCAGCTGAGGCCAGGAGTCGTAACGCTTCGCGTCTTTCCATGCTTGCTCCCGATAATGGACGGAAGGGGCAGCTTACGCCGTCGCGGGAAGAGAGGTCAACGGTTTACCCCGTATGCCTGTCATCCCGAGCGCAGTCTCGAGCCGCGCTTGCGCGGTGAGAGCAAGTCGAGGGACCCCTATCTTGCCACTAACTCATCGGAAATAGGGATCCTTCGACTCCGTACGTGCTTCGCAAAGCGAAGCAGTTACTCCGCTCAGGATGACAGCGAATGGATTTGTAACGCTTACGCCGTTCCCAGGATCTCGTTCCTCACATTTTTCAGCACGTACAGGGCGCGCTCCACTCCCACCTCGCCGGAAAGAATGGGATCTTCATTCTCGACGCTGAAAATACCTTCGAATCCGACATCCATGTAGGCGCGCATGATTTCTTTCCAGGTGCCTGCGCTGTGGCCGTAGCCCACCGCGCGGAATGTCTCCGAGGCCTGCGAAAGATCGCTCTTGTCGAAAGCGAAGTTGAGCACGCCATATCGATCGACATTGTTCTTGTAAAAGGTCGTGTCTTTCATGTGGGCGTGGAAAAGCGCGCCTTGCTTGCCCAGCATGTGAATGACCTCGACGGCGTCACACTGCTGCCAGAAAAGATGGCTGAGATCGCAGTTGGCCCCAATCTCCTCGCCTACTGCCTCGCGCAGACGCAGCAGCGTCTTGGGGTTGTACACCACAAAATTCGGATGCATCTCCAGAGCGATCTTATGAATGCCATGCTCGCGGGCAAACTTGGCTGCCTGCTTCCAGAACGGGATCACTTTCTCTTTCCACTGCCAGTCGAGCATTTGTCCGTACTCAGGCGGCCAGCGGTAGGTGACCCAGTTGGGCATGGTGTCCGTCGGGCTACCGCCGGGACAGCCCGAGAAACCCACGATCACACTCACCCCGAGGCGTTCGGCCAGCAGCACGGTGCGGCGGAAGGATTCCGCATCGCGCTCTGCGATCTGGGGATCCGGTGACACCGGGTTGCCGTGGCAACTGAACGTCGCCACCTGGATGTTGCGGTCTTCAAATTTCTTCTTCCAGGCCTTGGCTTTGGCCGCATCGTCCAGCAAATCCTTTACCGGACAGTGGGTTGAATTGGGATAGCCGCCGGTCCCGATCTCGACCGCCTCCACTCCCCAGGCGGCAAATTTGTCGATCATTTCGTCCGTGGACAAATTGGGAAATGCAGGATCGAAGACGCCGATCGGAATCTTGCGCAACGTGCCCGGCGCAGAAGGCTTTTCGTCTGACTGCGAAGCAGCGGCGCCGCCTAAGGCGGAGGCGGCCCGTGGCGCTGCCGCTGCGACCGCGAGCAGACTGGAAGTTGCAAGAAAGTCTCTTCGGCTGCGGGAGTTGGGTGCGGACTTCTTATCCATGGCGTGTCCCCAGGCGGTTGGATTGATAGGTCTATTGAGTACCGCGCCCGCATTATACGCATCCCGCGAAGCAACGATCCACCACGAACCACTTAGGGGCAGATGCCCTCATCTGCACTACGTGGTTCGCGGTGTTGACAAGAAGGCCGCTTTCTACCATGCTTTTGTGCCCGATGAGAAAGTCGCGGAAAGTCACGCGTTCTGTTCTAGTAATGAGTCCATCTGCCCGCATCAGCCTCCTGAGCCCAAAACGACAGCAGATCATTCGCCCGGCTTTCGAACGGCCGCGCGAGTTTGTTCTGATGAGCGTGCGGGCAATGGCCAAGCGCTTGCGCACCGATCCCGCCACCATGGTCCGGATCGTTCGCGGTATGAAGTTTGAGTCCTACCGTGAATTCCAGCATTACGTGCACGAACTGTCCATTGCCCACGCCACTTCGCTCGATACCATGCAGACCGGCCCGCCGGCCAGGTCCGCCATCTCTACCCAAGTGCGGGCTTCGCTCGACCAGGACCTCAAGAGCCTGAACCATCTGGCCCAGACCATCGAACCGGCGAGGATCGCGGCCCTGGTGCGGCGACTCTATTCGGTGCGGCGCGTCGTGCTGCTGGGCGGTGATCTGGCAGCCAATTTGGTGAACTTTCTGGAGCACCTGCTTATCATCCTGGGACTGCCAGTGACCAGCGCCACGACACCGGCCGAGGTTGTGCACAAAGTTCGCATGCTGGGGAAACGGGACCTGGTGATTGCCGTCAGCCACGGCCGCGGCCTGCGGCAGACGGTGGAAGGCCTGCGTCAGGCCCGCGCCCAGGGCGCTTACTGCGTGGGCATCACCAACACGCTGGTATCTCCCATCGGACAGTTTGCCCACGAGTTCTTTCTGACTTCGATCGCAACTCCTTCTTTCGGCGCTTCGTATGTCGCCCCCATGGCGCTGTTCAACGTCATCGTGCTCGCCTGTGCCAATCACCGGCGCTCGCGTACCCTCAAACTGGCGAAGCAACTGGAGCAGGAAGAACGTCACGGCTTCCGCTGGTACGAATCATGAAAGCCTGGATCTGCCGTTCCTCCTGGTTTTTGGCGATCCTGCTGCTCGCGGCCGGGACCCCTTGCTCGGCGTTCGCCGTCGAGCCGCCTTCCCCGCCCGCCTACAACATCCGCATGGAGAACACCTGGATCCCGATGCAGGACGGCATTCGCCTGGCGGTCACTCTGTACATGCCCGACGGCGGCAAAGCGGGAGAGAAATTCCCCGCGGTCCTCGAATATCACCCCTACCGTAAGGACGACGGCACCGCCCAACGGGATTATGAACTGTACTCCTACTTCGTGCGCCGCGGATACGTGTGTGCCCGCGTCGATATCCGCGGCTTCGGCACCAGCGAGGGCGTTCCCACCGGCCGCGAGTACTCCGAGCAGGAGCAGCTCGACGGTTTGCAGATCATCTCCTGGCTGGCCCATCAGCCCTGGTCGAACGGCAATGTCGGCATGATGGGCATCTCCTGGAGCGGCTTCAACTCTCTGCAGATGGCCATGCGGCATGCACCCGAACTCAAGGCCATCATCGCGGTGGCCGCCACCGCGGAACTCTTCCACGACGATGTGCACTACATGGACGGCATGGCGCACATCGATGAGTTCGAGCTAAACATGGACATGGCGCCCGGCATGACCGGCGCACCCGATTACACGCTCGACGAGAAAGTTCTGGGTCCGCGCTTCGACGCTCCACCCTGGTCGCTGCTATATCTCAAGCACCAGCATGACGGTCAATTCTGGCGAAGCCCGGTGCGCCCTTACAGCGAGATCAGGATCCCATGTTTCATTATCGGCGGCCTGCTCGATGGCTATCGCGACAGCGTCACGGACATGTTGCAACAGACCAAGGCTCCGCTGAAGGCGATTGTCGGGCCGTGGAACCACACCTTTCCTCACGACGCAGTCCCCGGCCCTGAAATCGAGTGGCGCGCTGAGGCTGTCCGCTGGTGGGATTACTGGCTCAAGGGACGAGACACCGGCGTGCTGAACGATCCCAAGCTGGTCATTTATATGCAGCACTGGCACCCGCCGGACCCGAATCTCCCGAACGTTCCCGGGGAGTGGCGGCGCGAGGATAGCTGGCCGCCGCACGATGTGCGCGACACGGTTTTCTTTCCCCAACCGGACCATACTCTGGGAAAGACCGCGCCCCAGGCGGACCTCCATCAACTCAAATACATTCCTTCAGTGGGGGTGGAAGCCGGATTCTGGTGGGGCGAGTTGTTGAGCGATCCCCGTCCCGTGGACGCCTTCAGCCTGCTGTACGATTCCGCGCCGCTCAAAGAAGACCTGGCAATCCTGGGAAGGCCGAGGGCACTGCTGCAAGCCTCCGCCACTGCTCCCCTGGCGGACTGGTTCGCGCGGCTCTCAGACGTAGCGCCCGACGGAACCGTCACACAAATCACGGGCGCGGGCATCAACGGTGCGCAACGCGAATCCATGACGGAACCGCGCGCGCTCGAACCCGGCAAAGTGTATCCACTCGATATTGTGATGCACCTGACTTCGTGGGTTTTCCCCAAAGGTCATCGCATTCGGCTGGCGATTTCGAACGCTCAGTGGCCGATGATCCTGCCCACCCCTTATTCCATGACCACGTCACTTGAGCTCGGAAACAACGGCTCGCGGCTCACGCTGCCGGTCGTGCCCTTGATAGGCACAGCGGCTCCCGCATTTCAGCCGCCGCAGCCTGCCGAGGAGCGCAAAGACATCCAGAGCATTGGCTATCCCTGGCCGGGCGAGTGGACCCTCGAGCGCGACGAAGCCAACCAGAAAGCCACGGTGCACTGGAAGGGAAAGGCGGAGACCGACTATCCCTGGGGAAAAGAAATCGACTACGAGAGCCTGGTCTATGACGCGGACGATGCCCATCCCGAAACCAGTGCAGTCCGGGGCGAGGCGGAGAGCATCTTCACCTTGAAGGGCCGGGAACTCAGGTGGCGTGGACACCTGTCCGTGACCACCGACCAGAAGAATTTTTATTACAAGTACACGCGGGAATTGTTGAAAGACGGTCAGATGTTGAAGCAGAAGACGTGGCAAGAAATCATTCCGCGCGACCACCAATGAGTTAAGTCCCAGTCATCCCGAGCGCCGACTCTCACCGCGCTTGCGCGGTGAGAGCAAGTCGAGGGATGACAGACGCTATTGCTTGTAAACTTTGCCGTCTTTCATCACGAACTGGACATGCTCCAGTACGCTGATGTCCTGCAAGGGATCGCCGGCAACCGCGATCACGTCGGCATACCTGCCTGGCTTAATGTCGCCGACCACATCGGAATGCCCCAGTAAGTCCGCGGCCGAAGTGGTGGCTGACTGGATGGCCTGCATCGGCGTCATACCGTACTTCACCATGAAAGCGAACTGCCTGACGCTGCGGTCGTAAGGACAGACGCCGGCGTCTGTCCCAAAGGAAAGCTTGACCCCAGCCTTCACCGCTTTGCGGAAGTTCTGCCGGTGGAGCTCTCCCAGTTCCGCGTCGTGTTGCAGAAAATCCTTCGGAATTTTTCCCAGCCTGCCCGCTTCCTGGATGCACTCTTCATCGTAGATATCCATGTCGAGATAAGTGCCGTGCTGCTTGGCTAGCGCGATGCCCTCATCATCGATCATGGTCGCGTGCTCGATCGAGGCCACGCCCGCCCGGATTGCATTCTTGATGCCCTCGGGAGAATGGGCATGCGCCGCCACGCGCAGTCCGAAGTGACTGGCCTCGTCCACCGCGGCCTGCAACTCCTCCGGAGTAAACTCCTGCGATTTCGGGTTGCTGCCGTGGGTCAGCACGGCACCGCTGGAGAGCACCTTGATGTGGTCGGCGCCGTCGTGCACCAACTGGCGGATTTTCTGCCGCACTTCCCAGGGACTGTCCGCCTGTCCGTAACGCAGGTCCCAGGGCAGAGTGATGTCCGGCGCGAGTCCGGTCATGGCGCCGGCGCCACCCGTGATCGTTATGTAAGCCCCGGCAACATACATGCGCGGGCCTTCGATGAAACCATGGGCGATCGCATCCCGCATGGCGACGTCGTTCAACGCGCGATAGACACCCACGTCGCGCACCGTGGTGAAGCCTTCTCTTAGAAAGGTGCGCGCGTTGGGAACGGAAGCAAAGGCAGTCTGGGCCGCAGTCATTTTTAGCTGCAAAAAGGGGTCGCCATTCTCGTCGGGCGCGTCGGCGAGGTGGGTGTGGCAATCGATGAGGCCGGGCAGCACTGTCATCTGCGAGAGATCGATGACCTTGGCATCAGCCGGAATCGCCAGACCCTTGCCCACCTTATCAATCTTGTTGTCGCGGATAAGAATGATCTGATCGTTGAGCAGGGTGCCCGCCTGCGGATCCACCAGCCGGCCCGCCTTGATCGCGGTCACCTGGGCGACCGCACCCACTGCACACAACAGCGACAACCCCAGCCCTAATGCGAGAGCTTTCTTCACTTGCATCACCTCGGTCTCTTGATTGCGTGGCGACAACCGATTGCAGGTTGCTTCGCAGATTGAAGATTTGTAATCAATCGGCGGCCGCGGCCGTGGCTTCCACACCGCTTTTCAAGTCCGCCGCCAACAGCCGGTGAAACAGATGCTCCCCGGCCTCGCGCCGCACCGACAGCCGGCCCGCGCCATAAGCGCGCGATTTCAAGCCTCGCTGAACCGCCTCGCAGATGCCCAGGTCTTCGTCCTGGACCCGGGCGCCCACGGCAACACTCTGTTCGTTGTACTCGCGGCGAGCTTCGCTGATATCAGCGAAGTAGAAATCGAAAATCACGCGGCAATGATCGACGTCCAGCGGCAGCACCAGGTTGGTGTCCATATAGCCTTCGTAGCAATTGATCATCAGGTTGGGATATTGCCAGAAGTACCAGGCGCGGTCGCCCTGGCGGGTGGAAGCCGTGGCTGCGTCTTCCTTGCCCGCCACCATCGGACTCGACTGCAGGCAGTAACGGTCTTCGTTCTCGATGGTGTACTCCTTGTAATCGAGCACCGAGCTCAGCCCTTTGTGCAGATGGGGAACGTGGTATCCGCCGTCGAGATAGTTATCCGCAAATACTTTCCAGTTGCAGTGGATGTCATAGGTGCGGCTGTCGAAGTAGTGCAGCTTGCTCACCCCCAGCGGTGCCACGCGTTTGACCAGGCCGCCGAGGAAATCGTTGAGCGGAGCAGCCTGCGGATCCAGATTTACGAATACAAACTTCTCCCAGGTTTCCGCCTTCACCGGAACCAGGCCGTTCTGCCGACGCTCAAAGTTCCTCACGCCATCGAATTCCGGCATGCCCTTCAGCGAACCGTCCAGCCCGTAGTTCCAGCCGTGGTAGGGACAATGCAGGATGGAAGCCTGCCCGCAAGGCTCCGTGACCACGGCCGCGGCGTGATGACGACACACGTTGTAAAAGCCGCGCAGAACTCCGTCATTGCCGCGCACCACGACGATCGGTTCGCCGGCGATGCTGGCAGTCACGAACTGGCCCGGCTTTTCCACCTGCTCGACTCGTCCCACCATTTGCCAGGTCTTGCTGAAAACGGTTTGGGCCTCGAGCTCCGCTATACGCGCGTCCACATACCAGGGCGCGGGAATGGTAGAAGCGTCCGGCAATGCGGCCTTATCGTTGTAGGCTGCGAGAATCTCCGATACCGTCATGCACCTGTTGTTCATGCTCCGATCGCCCTCTTCAGCACGTCCAGAAACTGAGTGATGCGCGCGTCCTTCTTTTCCTGTGGACCGCCCTGACGGCGGAACAAGCCCGGATCCAATTCTTCCGTGAGCAGCGCATCCTGGAAGCGTTCCATCGTCCAATCTAAAATTGAGACCATCATTTCCTGGTCCATTTCACGAAGAAGCTCGCCGCGCTGCAATCCGTAACGCACGAAGGCAACTGTGCCGTAGGGATCTTCGGCCAGGAGGAAGCGGTTGATTTCGCGCTTCAGGGTAAGGTCGGTGCCATAGTTTCCCAGCAGTGACACCCGGTAAGGAATCCAGTCTTCATGCAGCAAGTGTTCGGTGCTCACCAGCCAGTAGCGCAGCACTTCGAAGAAGCCCCGCTCTCGCACATCCGCGGGTGCGTCGAGGTAGCGCGGGAACGAACGGACGGCTTTCTTATAGACCTCGAAAAACAATCCGTCTTTGCTGCCGAAGTGCTGGAAGATCGATCCCTTGGCGATGCCGAGCGCGGCTGCGATGTCACCCACCCGAGCGGCGTGGTAGCCCTGCTCGGCAAAATGGCGCATGGCGGCATCAATGATTCGGGTTCGCTTGCCTTCGGAACGGGGCCGGGGCGGCATGCTGCGATAACGGGGCGGGGAGACGAGACTGCTTCCAATTCCACTCATATCTGACCTCAAGTCATAAGACTGTACAGAAATACCGGCTGAATTTCAATTCTATTTGCCAAGAGGATGCGGTAATGTATCTTGCTTTCATACCAGCGTTATAACTTCAGGTCATTAAAGTGCCGTCGTCTTCGCCTGCGAAAATTTATGATGCGGTCGTAGTCGGCGGAGGCCACAACGGTCTCACGGCGGCCGCTTACCTCGCGCGCGCCGGACTCACCACCCTGGTGCTGGAGCGCCGCGATATTGTCGGAGGGTGCTGTGTCACGGAAGAAATCGCTCCCGGCTGTCGCGTATCGACCACTTCTTATATCGCCAGCATGTTGCGTCCGGAAGTGATTTCGGATTTGCGCCTCGCGGAATACGGGTTACGCATGGTTCCCTGCGACCCTGCGATTCAAGTTCCATTCCCCGACGGACACGTCGTCCCCTGGTGGGCAGACCGCGAACGGGCGAAGGCGGAATTCAAAAAGATTTCCGCTCGGGATGCCGAAACCTTCATCGAGGTAGACGACCGGCTGAAAAAACTGGCGCGCTACCTGCAACCGTTTTTCATGGAGCCACCGCCCGAGATTGACACCAGGAGCATGCGTGGCTGGACCGATCTGTTTCGTGTCGGAAAGAAATTCCGTGGCATTTCGAGCGACGAAGTCTCGCAACTGATTTCTTTCCTGACCGGAAGCCTAGGCGAATTTCTCGATCACAATTACGAATCCGAAAAGATGAAGACCATGTTCCTGGCCAACAACGTCTATGGCAAGCATGGCGGACCGTATCAGCCGGGCACGGCCATCGGCCTGCTTTTTCATCTGCTGAGCGGCGGCGAACACGAACTGCAGGGCTTCTATGGACACGTCATGGGCGGCATGGGCGCGATCACCCAGGCCTTGGCGGCATCGGGACGAAAGCTCGGAGTCGAAATCCGGACCTCCGCACCGGTCGCGCAGATCGATGTCCGCGACGGCCGGGCGCGCGGCGTCGTGCTGGAAGATGGCACCGAGATTCGCGCCCGCATCGTGCTCTCCAACGCCGATCCCAAACGCACCTTCCTGAAGATGGTGGCGGCATCCGAGCTGCCCAACGAGTTTCTGCATTCTATTCGCGGCATCAAGATGGAAGGCCCCTGCGCCAAGGTCAATCTGGTGCTCGACGCCGAGCCGCGCTTCACCGGAACTTCTCCGGCTGCCACCGCTCTCGAGCGCACCTTCTACACGCTTGTGCCTTCACTCGCGTTTGCCGAGCGTTGCTATGACATTGCCAAGTTCGGCGAGATTCCCGAAGAGCTCTGGGTGGATTGCGTAGTTTCGTCGAATGCAGACCCGTCCCTCGCACCCGCGGGCAAGCACATCTTGACCTGTTTTGTGCAGTATGTTCCGTATCACCTGTGCCAGGGTAACTGGGACGAGAACCGTGAACTGCTGGGCAACCGCGTGATCAAGAGGATCGCCGAGTATGCCCCCAACGTGCCCAATGCGATTGTCGCGCGCCAGGTGCTGACACCGCTCGATCTGGAGCGCACTTACGGATTGACCGAAGGCAACATCTTCCACGGCGACCTTCGCCTGGAGCAACTCTTCTTCATGCGCCCGGTTTCGGGATGGTCGCAGTACCGCACTCCGGTGGACGGCCTGTATCTATGCGGAGCGGGCGCGCATCCCGGCGGCGGCGTCACCGGAGCGCCGGGACACAACGCAGCCCACCAGGTGCTGCGTGACTGGAAAAAAGGAAGATTGAAGGAGGCCGCCGCGTGAGCAGAACCCGGAAAACTGAGATCCGAGAACTGGCCCCTGAAAACTCGCCAGCAGTTTGCGGAGTTCGACCTCCGACTCCGATCTGTAAGTCGTCTGGGGTCTCCTCGACATGAGTCCCGATTCCAGAACCAGTTCCCCGAACGATGCCAGGACAAGAACCGCGGACATCGTGATTCTCGGCGCCGGTGTGATGGGCGCGTCCATCGCGTTCCATCTGGCCAAGCGCCGCGCCGGGAGAATCGTGGTCATCGACAAAGGTCACGTCGCGCAGGGAGGCAGCGGCCGTTCCTCCGCGCTGGTCCGCATGCACTACAGCTATGCGCCCGAAGTGCAGCTCGCGCTAGTCAGCCTCCGTATGTTCGAGCACTGGCGAGACACCGTCGGCGAAGAAGGAGACTTCCGCAGGACCGGATTTGTGCGTATTGTTCATCCCGGTGAAACCGAACGGCTGAAGCAGAATGTGGAAATGCAGCGCAAGCTCGGGGTGAACGTGAAGCTCATTGACCGTGTCGAGCTCAAAGCCCTAGAGCCGGATTGGGCGGTTGATGATGTCGAACTGGCGGCGTACGAACCCGATTCCGGCTACGGCGACGGGGCCGGGGTGGCCAACGATTTCCTCACCCGCGCGCGGGAACTCGGCGTCGCTTACCTGTCAAAGACTGAGGCCTTGGAGTTTCTCGTGGAGGCCGGACGCGTAAGCGGGATTAGCACCGATCACGGCGGAATTACGGCCCCGGTAGTGGTCTCGGCGACTGGACCCTGGACTGGGCCATTGTTTCAGCGCGTCGGAATCGACCTGCCGATTGAGACGGAGTACCACCAGGTCGCAATCCTGAAGAATGCTCCTGACATGAAAGGTGGGGGCTGCGCCTGCATCGACTCAGTCAGCGCCACTTATTTTCGCTCTGACGCGCAGGACAAATTTCTGATCGGGGACTTCTGCGGCCAGCGCGGTGCCGACCCCGACCATTTTCCGCAGCGCGCATCCGACGACGGCCTGGAAGAGATCATCGAGCGGGCCAGCCGCCGTGTTCCCAAGCTTGAGAATGCGGAAGTGATGCGCGGCGTGACCGGCGTTTATGACATGACGCCGGATTCCCGTCCGCTGCTGGGCGAAATTTCCGGCGTTGCCGGATTGTATGTTTGCGCCGGCTTTTCCGGCATGGGTTTCAAGATTTCCCCCGCGATTGGCCTGGTGATGTCAGAACTCTTGCTGGACGGGCGCGGTAAGACGGTAGATATCAGCTCGTTCTGTCCGGGGCGTTTTGCGGCCGGCAAGCCGATCAAGGCAGAGTTCGAATACAAAGACGACTAGTTCGTTAGAACATGTCATCCTGAGCGGAGGCTTTCCATTCGCTCGCGAATGGAAAGTCGGCTCAGGATGACAGCGCGACAACGCGTAAGGGACTGAGGATGGCAAGATAACAAGGAGCGGACATGGCAAAGAAAAAAGGCATTCTCGAGCGGCTCAAGGACGGTCCCGTCCTGGGCGATGGCGGTTATCTGCTGGAACTGGAAAAGCGGGGATGGGTTCGTGCGGGTCCGTTCACTCCGGAAGTGGCTCTGCTGCATCCCGACGCACTCCGCGAATTGCATGTTGAGTTCCGCGAAGCCGGCGTGGATGTTCTGCAGGCGCTGACGTTTTACGCCAGCCGCGACAAACTGGCGACCGTCGGTCTGGAGAACAGGCTCGAAGAGTTGAATCGTGCCGCCGTGCGCATCGCGCGCGAAGTGGCGGGCGACAAGTGTCTGGTCGCGGGTAATCTCAGCCTTACCTGGATGTACGAGCCCGGCAGTCCGTCAGCCGCGGACCGGGTGCGCAAAACCTTCGACGAGCAACTCGCTGTCCAGGTCGACGAAGGCGTGGACTTCATCATTGGCGAAACGTTTTCCTGGCTGGGCGAAGCTTTGATCGCGGTCGAGCGGGCAAAAAAGACCGGCCTGCCGGTGATGGTAACCATTTGCTTTGAGAATAAGGACGAGACCGCGGAGGGTAAGTCCGCCGCCGAATCCGCCAAGGCGCTGCTGGATGCCGGGGCCGACATCGTCGGCATGAATTGCCTGCGTCCTCCGGAGCACACCCTCCTGGCCATGGAACAGATGCGCCATGCGGTCTCCGGCTATCTCGCGTGTCAGCCCGTGGCTTACCGCACACCCAGGGACAAGCCTGACTTCACCAGCTTGCCAGAATTCCCGCTGGCACTCGATCCCCTGCAACTCACCCGCAAGGAAATGGGCGACTATGCGCTTCGCGCCCGCGAAATTGGAATCAACTACATCGGTTCGTGTTGCGGCTCGGTTGCCATACACATTCGGGAGATGGCGCGTGCGCTCGGCAAACTATCCGAAGATGGACGGGTCTGGAAGAAGGGTGGAGAGAAGCCGATGTCAGCCTATGAATATTACGGGCATGACGAGGTCACCGCCAAGAAGTGATCCGCCCTCCGCAAAAGAATAGGGCCAGCCCCGTGGCTGGCCCAAGTTCTTCTTTGGGGAAAGAAGGGAACTCACGAACTGCATGCGGACAACAACAAAAATTAGATCCCGGGATCAACCATCTGGAACGGGCCAGCAGCGGCCGCCCGTTCATGTTGTAGTACAGGCTAAGTCATTACCTGGCCGCAGTTGTCACGCAATTGTCATTTTCTTGTTAAGCAAAACCGCCGGTGCGGGTTGAATCCGGAGGTCCACGAGAGCTCTCCTCGGCCTAATGGCGGTCATAAGCAGGGCTGTCGGGCACAGGCGAGTCATAGTCCCGGCCGTACAGGTTTTTATGGGGCGTGGACAAGGTGGCTTCCGTGAGCCGCAGCACCCCGAGCGTAGAACTGGCCTCCGAAACCGTGACCTCTCGAGTCATCGCCTTCAAGGTTTCGGGCGGCGTGGATTCGTACCAGACTCGAAGCGTGTACTTGCCGCTGGGAACGTTCGCAATCACGACCTGCCCCCGCGGGTCGGAGATGCCGTAGTAGGGGGTTTCCAGTGCGATGACCACGGCGCTCATCTCGGGATGGATATTGCAGAAGATGTAGGAGATCCCCGGCTTGTCAAAGTGCACGTCACGGGTGCTGCCGGCTTCATACAGGCCGAGATCGAAGCGCTTTCCCTCGAAAAGCGAAAACACGTTGTGAAAGAAAGGATCGCGGTTGGGGAACGCCACTACTGAGCCCACGGGCACCACCAGTACGTGGGGCTCGAAGCTCTTGTTGTGCTGTACCAATCGTGGAGCCTGGGTCTGATGAAATGCCGCCGGCTTGACCGCTCCGGCTGTCGGCACCAGCCACACCACCACGTTCCCTGCTCCATGCGCTTTTGTGGCTTTGTCGCCATTGATCAGTTCGATCCGGGCCGTCAGCGTGACGCCTTGGGCCCAGGCGAGACTTGCGCACAGCAGCATCCCGCAAACCCACCGGCAACCGGAAGCCGCGAGAGAGTTCAAAACAGAATCCCCATCATCAGGTTCACCTGGTCGGCCGTGGGACTTCCGGCATCGATATCAAACGTCCTCAGGTGGCGGTATTCGCCAGACAAGAGTAGGTCCGAACGCGGTCGATAAATAACGTTCACCAAAGAACTTCGATTCTGCAGCAGGGGCGCGGGAAAACCCGGGCTCAAGGGAAAACCCCGGACATCCGCGGCGAACGGGTTGTCCACTCCAAGCGCGCCGTTGAACTCCAGTTTGCTGGTGGCCCTGACCTTCACCTGTGACCATCCTCCTACCGAATTCAGGGCCCGCAACTGTGCTTGTGGACTGGGATTGCCGCTGAACAGTACGCTCCGTCCCACACCGCCACCCAGGCCGCCCAGGGCGCGGCCGCGATAGAATTCGCCGGTAAGACTCACCCGCCGCGCCAGGGGAACACTCCAGTCCGTCATCGCGGCCCAGCCATCCACGCTGTGGTCGAAACTCCAATTCTGACGGCTGTAGTAGCCTGCTGTTCCCAGGGTCAGGGGCATGCCAAATACGTTGCGCGTCCATGCCACGCGGGCGGCGTAGGCCGGCTGGCCTGAACTTTCTCCCGCCTGGGCGAAGGGTGCGAAGGCCGTAGGCGGCTCTCCGGTAACGTTGTCCATGATCCCGCCCTGCAGCGTAATGCTCTGACTTTCCGAAAGATCAAAGCGGTGCTCTACGCGAACTTGCGGAATCCATCCCCAGAGGTTACCGGCATAGCTGAACGCCGGGACGGCTAGCGAGGCGAATGAGGTTGGCGAAAGCGGGGAGAAGAAGGCATTTTCCTGCCCCGCCACGATGGAAGTATCTTTCCAATCCATGCGCATACTGGCAATACGCATGCGGACCAAACCGAAATTGACCCCATTCGGGGTGTTCGGAGATCCTCCCGAAAAGTCGAGCTGCAGGCTTCCCGAGGTCCTGGCTCCGGCGAGATGCGGACCAAATACTTCGAGGCCAACTTCCGATTGGCGCATGGTGGCGCCGAGCGTCTGGCCGGACACATTGGGAATGTTTGGAATCGCCCACGTGGGTACGTCCTGACTGTCCACGCGGCCGTGATTGCTGAACAGATTCAGCAGCACGATGCCCGAAAGACGGATGCGATACTTCGAGGCCGCCTCCACTTTGGTCTGGTACTGGTCGTCCAACTTGCTGCTCAGCAGCTGGGAAGACTCTTCCAGGGAGGAAACGCGCTCTTCCATCGGAGCCGGGGCCGCACTGGCAGGGCTCGCGGCGGCAGCTTCAGGAGGGACGGCGCCGCGGGCCGCTTGCAGCTCCTTCCGCAGCTGTTCCGTCTCGGCGCGGTACTGCCCGGCTTCTGAACGCAACTCGACCACGGCAGTGCGCAACTCGCGCACTTGGTCTTGCAAGTCGCGTACCGCTTCAGTCATCGGATCCGTTGATTGCGGCGCCGGCGTGCTGGCTGCTTGCGCCCACCCATTAATGCTTCCCCAAAAAAGAAGCAACCCCATCGTGCCGAATTTTCTGATTCGGCCAGGCAAACTATTCTTGCGTTTCACAATTCGCCTCCCGCAGAAAAAGTCCTGGAGTCTCTGCCGCATCGCCCTAACAAATTCCAGGGCAGTCGACTAGCCTCGGTTTCGAAATGCTACTCCGATTGTGACTGCTCGGTGCGAGCCATCGGTGTGCGTCCCGCGCTACCCTGCTGCCGGGCCTCGGCAGACGAAGCCAGGGGAAGGAGCAGGCGGAAAACGGTTCCCTCGGCCGAGGTCTTTTCCACCATCACGTCCCCGCCGTGGTCCTGGACAATCTTTTGCACTACGGTAAGCCCCAGTCCGGTTCCGTTTTCCTTGCCATGGCTGATGAAGGGCTCAAACAGCTGGCCGCGGATCGACTCCGGTATGCCGCGGCCATTGTCGCTGACGCGAATCTCGACGCCGCCCGGAACTTCCTTCAATCCCACATGGATGAGGCCACTTTCGGGCACCACCGCCTCACACGAATTCAACAGCAGGTTAAAGAGAGCTCGCTCCAGCTTCCTGGGATCAAACCATCCTGAACTACTGCCTTCCTGACTGACAGTGATACGTACCGGATGGAATTCCGGATGCGTACCAATGGCCTGCACCACGCGTTCGACCGAGTCCCTGACGTTGCCGTAGGTCAGGCGCAAGGACTCGCGGGTGCGCGAAAACTCCAGCAAGGAATCGATGAGGTCGGTCATCTGGTTGACCGCAACTCGAACTTCCTGGTACAGCTCTTCCCGCTGATCGGAAGACAAGCGGCTCTCACAGAGGAATTCCGCGTTGGCCACAATGGCCGCCAGCGAGTGCCGTAAATCATGCGAGATCGAACTGGCCATGCGCCCGATGGTAGCCAACCGCTCCGCCTCCAGCAACTCCTGCTGCGTCTTCTGCAAACTGGCACGCATCCGGTTGAAGGCCCGGGTCACTTCAGCGACCTCGTCGCCACCACGAGCGTCCAGAGCGTAGGTAAAGTCGCCCTTCTCCAGAGCGCGAACGCCCTCGACCAGGCTTCCCAGCGGGCGGGTGAAGGTGTGCGAAATAAAGAACACCAATGCACTGCCGCCCAGCACAGCGGCCAGTCCTAATGCCACCAGAAGGCGGTTGAGGCTGTCGAGAAAAGCCGTCGCTTGATCGTAGGACTTGAGCACGGTGAGCCGCACAGAAGGGTTTTTTGCCCCGGCAAGCTCCAGCGACGTGATGAGAAATCGTTCATCGCCTAGTTGAATTTCCTCCGGCTCCGAGACTTCCGAATGGGAATGTAGCCCGTGCTGCCGGGCCAGTTCCGATTCCTGCACTGGCGTCAACGTAGTTTTCACCACTGCATCGCCGTAGTAAAACGCCACCTGGCTGGCCGCAATCCGGCCTACCTGCGAGGTCATCCGGTCATCGATTTCGTAGCCAATCACCAGAAACCCCAGCAGGTGGTTTTCTTCGGCGGGGCCAAAATAGATGGGCCGGAGAAAAACCTCGTACAGATGCTGGCCGCCGGACCACCAGTGCCCCGAGCTTTCGTCGCTCAGGGTCGCGGCGAATGACTGCTGCGCCATCTCGCGAGTCAGACCCGGAGATGCGGTGTGCAAAGCAACCACGCGGCCGGTCCGGTCTGCCAGGACAAAAAGATCGCTGCCCGCCAGCCGCCACAAGCCACTGGAGGCATCCTGAATGGTGGCTTCATGCTGCGTGGTCATCAACGCCCGCAGGTTGGGCAGGTCCGCCAGCAACTCGGCGGAGTGAGTCAGGGTAAGTTCGCGTTCTCGCTGGAAGTTCTGGAAGGTGCTGACTGAATTGCGCAAGTCGGCAAAGATTTCGAGCCTTACCTGCTTCTGCACGCTATGCCGCACCAACAGGAGGCTGGTACAAGTAAGCCCGGCAGAGATCAGCAACATGGAGAGCAGAAACTTGGTGCGCATCCGAAGTTTCAGCATGAGCGCTCTCCACTGCGGCTGGTCGTCCTTCCGTCCGAATCACGGCACAAATTTGTAGCCCACGCCGTGAACCGTTCGGAAGTGTACCGGATTCGCCGGGTCTTTCTCCAGCTTCTGCCGCAGCTTCAATATGTGATTGTCCACGGTGCGCGTGGAAGGATAATTCTGATAACCCCAGACTTCATTCAGCAGTTCATCACGCGAGATCACGCGCTCCGCGTTCCGCATCATGAATTTGAGGGTCTTGAATTCCTGGGCAGTGAGCCCTATCGTCTGGCCGTCACGCGTCACTTCCATCTTGGTGAAATCCACGGAGATGCCATCAAAACCGTTGACGTCACTGGTCGCAGACCGAGTGCTGCGCCGCAACGCCGCTCGCACCCGCGCCAACAGTTCTCGCGGACTGAACGGCTTGGTCACATAGTCATCCGCGCCGAGTTCCAGCAGCAATACTTTGTCGGAGACGTCGCTGGCAGCACTAAGCACGATCACGGGGATGGTGGGTGCCTGTAGTTTGATCTCCCGGCAAACATCCCGCCCAGACATGGCGGGCAAACGGAGGTCGAGCACGACTGCGGACGGGATCGTGGCGCGATACGCCTGCAGCGCCGATTTGCCATCCGCGCTGATTTCGACCGCAAAGCCTTCCGCTTCAAACAAACGCTTGAGCGCCTTCTGGACCGCCCGGTCATCTTCGACCACGAGAATCCGTTCCATCGGCCCCCCAGAATAAGGAACACCCAGGCGCGGCATGGGCTCGCCACGCTGCAGGGCCGAACCGTGGTTCTGTTCCAATCTCATCGCCTGTGCTCCGCGCTCCCCAAGCAGGGGGATTGCTACCCAAAGCTTACTAGAAGTTGATTGATATATAAGGCCTGTAGCCCTTTGTTGACAATTTTTTTACAACTGGGGGAAGTGCCTGGGTGGGAGTGGCTTCCGCCAGATGGGTTAGCCATGGGTGCGCGGTTCCGGGCAGACTACGCCTTCAGAGCCGCCACCATTGTGCCCGAACACTCACTATTCTTAACTGGCCGGCGAGGGCAATATGCTAGTCACGTGTTTAGCCTGGCTCCGCGATCGAAGTCTTGCGCAGCTGCCGCCGCCATCGCGTGTTTGCTGTGCTCCTGGGTCAGTTCGATTGCCGAGGACATCCGTTACAGTCCAGCCTCGCGCGAGGTCATCGAAGCCCGGCTAGGGAGATACGCCGGCAACAACATGCAGCGTGAGGTGACGCTCAAGCAAATGTTTGCCGAAGCCGGTTGTGGCGATCAACACATTTCCGAACAGCCCGTGAAGGGGTCGAAGCCGCCCAACCTCATTTGTACCCTGCCGGGCAGTTCCGACAAAGTGATCATCGTCGGAGCACACTTCGATCGCGCGCCGGAAGGCGATGGGGTCGTTGACAATTGGAGTGGGGCCTCCCTCCTACCGTCCCTCTATGCGGCGCTGAGGACCGTGCCGCGCCAACATACCTACGTATTCATTGGGTTTACCGACGAGGAGGAGGGTGAAGTGGGCTCACACTTCTATGTTCGACAAATGACCAAGGAACAGGCCGCTGCGACTGATGCGATGGTGAATATTGACACGCTGGGCCTGGCGCCTACGAAGGTGTGGGTCAGACGTTCTGACCAGCGATTGGCGAGACTGCTCGCGCATATCGCCACCAGGATGAACCTGCCCATGGCCGCTGTTAACGTGGATCAAGTCGGCAGCAGTGACGGGGAACAGTTTGCCAAGATGAAGATACCCCGCATCACAATTCACTCACTGATACAGGAGACCTGGAATGCCGGTATCCTTCACACGTCGAAAGACAGGTTTTCAGCCATCCGGCTCGACGATTACTACCAGTCGTATCGTCTTCTCTCGGCCTATGTCGCGTTGCTGGACCAGTTTTCGAGAACGCTAGAGATACCGACTGTGCACTAAAAGCAAGACTAGCCTCATTCCGCCACGAACAGGTTCTCGGCAAAAGGCCATTCCTGATCAATCCACTGCGCTTTGCAAAAGAAGCCCGCATCACTGGCGATTCGCGACATCTCTTCCGGACAGTACTTGTGGCTGCTCTCGGTCCAGATTGTCTCCCCTTCGGAGAAAGCGACCGTCATTTCCGCTCGGGGAATTGATACGCTCTGCCTTCGGCGGGAGCGCAGGTGCATCTCCACGCTGCGCGCCTCGGGATTGAACCGGGCGAGGTGTTCAAACTGTTCCAGCACAAAATCCGCGTCGAGTTCCCGATTGATGCGCGCCAGCAGGTTCAGATCGAACGCCGCCGTCACCCCCAGCGGATCGTCATAGGCCGCCAGCAACTGCGGTATGGGCTTTTCGAGGTCGGTGCCCAGCAACAGTGAATCCCCGGGCTGAAGAATCTGGCGCACTTCCCGGAGGAACTTTGCGGCCGCCGGACGGTCGAAGTTTCCAATGGTGCTGCCCAGAAACAGCACCAGCAGATTCTGGCCTTCACGACGCCGCGCCGCCACTTCAACCAGGCCGTCAAGATATTCGCGTTCGAACCCTACGATGCTCATGAAATCGATATCGCCCAGCTCGCGCTCGCACATGGCCAGAGCGGTCGGTGAAATTTCGATGGGAAAGTAAGAAACATGCTGGCGCCGGCAAAGCGCCTTCAGCAGCCAGCGCGTCTTCTTGCCGCTGCCGCTGCCCAGTTCGGCCACGGCCACCGGCCCCGGCACCTGCTCCACAATCTCGCTGGCATGCCGCCGCAGCAGGCGCTCATCCGCCCGGGTCAGCCCGTACTGCGGCAGAACGCTGATGACTTCAAACAACGCCGATCCGACATCGTCATAAAGATACTTGGAAGGCAATTCTTTCTGTCCAGCTTTAGTGAGTCCGGCGCGTACTTCCGCGGCGAATTCCAGCCCCGAATCGGCGGTGATGGCATGCGTCAACATGAAATGCCCCTTGTGATTCATTTATTCCCCCACGCAGCGGAGTCCCGCATAGACATACTGGTAGTGCGGCTGGAACCAGTTTCGGAAAGACCGGCGAAGCATGCTGCTCGCCGTGCGGCCGCTGCCGCCTTTCATCACGTAATGTTCACCGTCGAAAAAGTTGGCCGAATAGCCGGGATAAAATTCGAAGGGCTGAAAGCCGGGAAACGGTCCGAACACAGTGGCTGTCCACTCCCATCCGTTCCCGACCATGTCGGCTACGCCGAAAGCGCTTCGGCCTTGCAGATAGGCCCCGACCGGCGTGGAGTCCCAGCTGTCGAAATCGAAGTTGCCAAACCTGGGATCGGGAAGGTCAGCGCCCCAGGGATACGGCCGCTCCGTTCCCTCCGGCGTGCCGTAAGCGGCGCGATGCCACTGCGCTTCGGTGGGTAACCCCTTTCCGGCCCAGCGCGCGAATGCGCTGGCTTCCGCATGACTCACATAAACCGGCCAGTCCAGCGGCAACGGAACGCTCTCGAACATGGTCCGGTACTGCCACTCGCCGTCAACGCGATTCCAAAAGACCGGACACGAAATATTCTGCTCCGTCTTCCATTTCCAGTCAGCTTCGCGCCACAGTGACTGGTTCTCATAGCCCCCGGCATCTATGAACTGGAGATACTCGCGGTTGGTCACTTCGTACTGGTCGATGGAAAATGCGGGCACTGCGACAGTGTGTGCTTCGTATTCGTTGTCCCACCCAAAGATGTTCGCATCGCGACGCGAAAGGCCGAGCGTCGCCTCACCCGCCGGAATTTCGATCATTCGGGGCTTTACCGGATGCATTACCAGTTCAGGCAGACGCGGCTTGCGTACTTTATTGTCGAACGGCAACTGATGCAGCATGTAGGCCAACGTTTCCGCGTGCATCAAACGGTGCTCAATGGCTACATGCAACAACTGGTTCGGGGAAAATTTCTCCTGACCCCGCAGTTGTGACCACGCTCCCGCCAATCCTTCATCGAGGGCTTGACGGGACTGACTCACATAGTCGCGGACCTGCGCCAGAGAAGGCCATTCGGACGGCTGGTCTGAGGGCAACCCGCCATCGAGCGGATCAATGCCGAAGGCAAACAGATTATCGAATTCCGAATGGAAACTGGTCCGCCCCAGAACTCTCTCGCCCAGCAAATTCCAATCGAACGCTTCCAGGTGTCCCACGTAAAAAACGATCCGGTGTCTCTCGGGAATCGGCCGTTGATAAAGGAACTCGGGCTTGACCTGCTGGAACAGACGGTCAGTTTCGGCGCGCGCCTGCTGCAGACGCGCAAGAAGTTCGTGCTGGACGTCGATTTTGTCCTGCGCGGCGAGCATCGCGGACCTCCCGGTTCTTCAGCAGGGGCACTCCGCCCCGGTCAGACTAGGTAGACATACTGAGATGATTTAATCGGCGGAAAGTTGCTCACTTTGTTGCGATTCAAGGGAATAAGCTAGGACCGGCCTCCGGCTGGGTCGATAGGCGGGCAGAGCCTGCCCTGAGCGAAGTCGAAGGGATGCCCCCTAAGACAGCCGGCGGGCCGCCGACGCTACAAAAATGCGGCGAACTCTGGAGTGGATGCTACGCAGATCGACGCCAGCCGCTTCACAGTCAGACAGAAACCGACTGATATTCCTCGTAAGCGCCTTTGAAATCGGTGATCTGGTGGTTGCCCTCAAAGTGCCAGATGCGAGTGGCCACTTCATCGATCAGGTCTTCGTCGTGCGTACATAGAAGCACCGTCCCCTGATAGCGCTGCAATGCGATGTTGAGCGCGTTGATCGATTCCAGATCCAAGTGGTTGGTGGGTTCGTCGAATACGAGGACATTCGGTTTCTGCAGCATGAGCTTGCAGAAAATCAGCCGTGCCGCCTCTCCGCCGGAAAGCACTTCGGTGCGCTTATCACCGTCTTCGCGGGGGAACAGCATCTGCCCCAGCAAGCCGCGAATCTCTTCGTTGGACGCCGCAGGGTCCCATTGATGAAGCCATTCGAAGGCTGTCGTGCCGGGCTGGATCAACGCCTTGTGGTCCTGCGCGAAATATCCCACCGCCGCTTCATGCCCCCAGATAACCTTTCCGTCGGTTAGAAAGGGCCCGTCATATCCGCTGGTCTTACGCAATTCAGCTTCTGGAACCGTAGGAGAATTTGTCAGGAGGGCATTCAACAGCGTAGTCTTGCCCGCGCCATTGCGGCCCATCAGCGCGATTTTTTCTCCGCGTACGATGCTGGCGGTAAACTTACGCACCACTTCCCCGTCACCGTACGACTTGCTCACGCCTTCCAGTTCCAGAATGTGCTTGCCGGAGGGCCGCTTCTGCTCAAACTTCAAATAAGGACGCTGAATGTTCGACCGCGCCAGTTCCGTCACCTGCAGGCGCTCGACTTCCTTGCGCCGCGACTGCACCTGGCTGGAACGCGTACCGGCAGAGAAGCGTGCGATGAACTCGTTCAACTGTGAAATCTTCTTTTCCCGCTGCGCGTTCTGCGATTCAATCTGTGACCGGATCTGGGTCTTCGCCACCACCATGTCGTCGTATGTGCCGGTATAGGTGATGATGGTTTCGTAATCGATGTCGGCGATGTGGGTGCACACCCGGTTCAGGAAATGACGATCGTGCGAGATGACGATCACCACGCCGTCATACTGATTCAGGAAGCCCTGCAGCCAGTGGATGGAGTCCAGATCCAGATAGTTGGTAGGCTCGTCAAGCAGCAGCGCTTGTGGATGCCCAAAAAGCGCCTGGGCCAGCAGCACGCGCACTTTTTGTCCGCCCTGCAATTCGCCCATTTTTCGTTGGTGCAACGCGTCGGGAATGTCCAGGCCTTCGAGCAGGATGGCGGCGTCACTCTCGGCGGTGTAGCCATCTTCCTCGCCCACCACGCCCTCGAGTTCGCCCAGCTTCATGCCGTCGGCGTCGGTCATCTCCGGTTTGGAGTAAATCCTGTCGCGCTCCTCCATGGCCGCCCACAGGCGTTTGTTGCCCATGATAACGGTGTCGAGTACGCGATACTTGTCGAAGGCAAACTGGTCCTGGCTCAACACCCCCAGCTTTTTGGGGCGGACTACGGTTCCCTTCTGGGGCTCGATCTCGCCCGTCAGCAGGTTCATGAAAGTGGATTTGCCGGCGCCGTTTGGCCCGGTCAGGCCATAGCGCTTCCCCGGCGTGAAGGCCGTGGATACCTCGTCAAACAGAACTTTAGCGCCGTAGCGCATCGACACATTACTTACTGAAATCATGATATTTACGGGAACTGCGGGAAATTGCCCAAAGGCGGGGACGCAGCTTCTCCAATAAGAATACCATGAGCGATACTGGTCACTGCGGTTTCCGGCCACCCTCGACCGACCGTAGGTAACAGACCGAGGGTGCCCCATTCATTTCGCGTTTGTTGCGAAATGAGTGGGAGCTCCCCTGCCCTATCCCGCGTGGGATTTGGAAGAAAGTGAGGGCACCCTCATCAAGCGCACCGCCAACCACACGCCAACAATCACATCAAACGTCAAACAGAAACCAGGCCACCAATGTGGTACTCCAGGGTTCTCAATGAACCAGTGATGGACGAAATCAAAAACTCCGTGGCCAATGATGGCACCGACTGCGAACCAAAGATTCCTCTTGAAGCCGAGTACACCAAACAAAAGAAACCCACTCGCCACCACGATCTCAATTACAAGTGTTCGCCGGGAAGCCCCCATCACGGCAAACAACACATAGTATGAGGCGATTACGCTAAGCACGGTGGGGTAGAAGGCCCGCTCACGGTCCAAACCGATAACCGTGGCGAAGCCAGCCACCGCCAAAGACAGGTAGAGTCGAGAACAGGCGCAGTGACTGTAGTCTCCCGGTGGATAGTGGGCTTGGCTTTCGCCGCGCCACCTCAGTCCGGTTTGGC
>Ga0326726_10001022_pt1 | contig 25755 bp, 24 predicted proteins | sample MHFenrmetagenome_2_FD_207603 | JGI IMG/M metagenome (GOLD analysis project Ga0326726, IMG submission 207603) | Lab enriched peat soil microbial communities from Michigan Hollow, Ithaca, NY, United States - MHF15MN | ecosystem: Environmental > Terrestrial > Soil > Wetlands > Peat | place: USA... | reverse complement strand
ATCATCATCCAGGTATACGAAGATACTTCCGGTATCCGGCCCGGCGAACCGGTGGAAAACACCGGTCTTTCGCTCGCAGTTGAACTGGGTCCAGGCCTTCTGACAAGTATCTACGACGGGATCCAGCGACCCCTCGCGGTTCTTGTGGATAAGATGGGCAATTTCATTGAGCGCGGTGTTTCGGCACCCGGTCTTTCGCATGAAAAGAAATGGACATTCAAGCCTCTGGTAAAACCAGGGGATATGGTCGAACCGGGAGCAATCCTTGGTGAAGTCCAGGAGACCAACATCGTCCATAAAGTTATGCTCCCGCCCAATGTGAAGGGAGGTACGGTCAAAACGATCAAAAACGGGGACTTCACCGTTGACGAAACAATCTGTATCCTTGATGATGGCCGCGAGTACCCGATGATTCAGCGCTGGCCGGTCCGTGTTCCCCGTCCCGTGAGAGAAAAGAAGAACCCGACGATTCCGCTGATCACCGGGCAACGTATCCTTGATGGTCTTTTCCCGATCGCAAAGGGTGGTACAGCAGCCATTCCCGGGCCGTTCGGGAGTGGCAAGACCGTTACCCAGCAACAGCTGGCCAAGTGGTCGGATGCCGAGATCGTGGTCTACATCGGCTGCGGAGAACGCGGTAATGAGATGACGGAGGTCCTTACGGAGTTCCCGCATCTCGAAGACCCGAAGTCTGGTAAACCGCTCATGGAGAGGACCGTACTAATTGCAAACACGTCCAATATGCCGGTTGCGGCACGTGAAGCATCGGTGTATACCGGTATTACGATCGCGGAATACTTCCGTGATATGGGCTATGATGTTTCCCTGATGGCAGATTCGACCTCCCGTTGGGCAGAAGCCATGCGTGAGATCTCCTCCCGTCTTGAAGAGATGCCGGGAGAAGAAGGGTATCCTGCGTACCTTGCCGCCCGGCTCTCCGAGTTCTACGAGCGTGCCGGTCTTGTCGAGACCCTGAACGGAGCATCAGGGTCAGTATCCGTAATTGGTGCGGTCTCACCGCCCGGCGGTGATTTCTCCGAGCCGGTCACCCAGAATACCCTGCGTATTGTCAAGGTCTTCTGGGCACTGGATGCAAAGCTCTCCCAGCGCCGGCACTTCCCGGCCATCAACTGGCTCAACTCCTACTCCCTTTACCTCGAAGCACTCCACGACTACTATGACAAGGAAGTTTCCCCCGAGTGGAACAAGCTCCGCTCGTGGGCTATGGAAGTCCTGCAAAAAGAGGCTGAGCTCCAGGAAATCGTGCAGCTCGTCGGTTCCGACGCCCTGCCGGAGTCAGAACAAGTCACTATCGAAGTCGCCCGTATGATCCGGGAGATCTTTCTCCAGCAGAATGCGTACGATGCTGTTGACACATTCTGTGACATGACAAAGCAGTACGACATGATGAAGGCGATCAAGCTCTTCGCCGAACTTGCCTACGCCGCCCAGATTGCCGGTGTCAGCCCGGCGCAGATCAACGGGGTCAAATCGAAGAACGAGCTGCCCCAGATCAAGTTCATCAAGGACTACAAGCCCGAACTGGCGAAAATCGAGAAAGAGATGGACGCTGAGTTCAACATACTGAGGTCGGCAGCATGAAGGAATACAGGACGATCAACAAGATTGCCGGTCCTCTCGTTTTTGTCGAGAAGACCGAGCCGATTGCCTACGGGGAGCTCGTGCACATCATTCTTTCCGACGGCACAACCAAGCGAGGTCAGGTTCTCGACACGAGTGACGAACTGGTAGTGGTCCAGATCTTCGAGAATACGACCGGTATCGGCAGGGATAGCGGTGTCCGTTTCACCGGTGAGACTATCAAGATGCCCGTGGGACGCGAAATGCTCGGCCGTATCCTGTCCGGTGGCGGGAAGCCTATCGATGGCGGCCCCGAAATTGTCCCGGAAAAACGACTTGATATCACCGGTGCTGCAATTAACCCGTACGCCCGGGGGATGCCGGCGGATTTCATCCAGACCGGTATCTCGACCATTGATGGTACCAATACCCTTGTCCGTGGCCAGAAGCTCCCCATCTTCTCTGGAGCAGGTCTCCCACACAACAAAGTCGCGCTGCAGATCGCACGGCAGGCGAAAGTGCCAGGCTCGACCGAGAGTTTCGCCGTGGTCTTCGCTGCGATGGGTATAACGAAGGAAGAAGCAAATTATTTCATGCAGGATTTCGAGCGTACAGGTGCACTCGAGCGGGCGGTAGTCTTCCTCAACCTTGCAGACGACCCGGCCGTCGAGCGTATCATCACGCCGCGGCTAGCCCTCACCACCGCCGAATACCTTGCTTTCGAGCTTGGTATGCACGTACTCGTCATCCTGACGGATATGACCAATTATTGCGAGGCGCTCCGGCAGATCGGGGCGGCTCGTGAAGAAGTACCAGGACGCCGTGGGTATCCGGGATACATGTACACGGACCTTGCCTGTCTCTATGAACGTGCCGGGATGATCAAGGGCCTGAAGGGATCGGTCACCCAAATCCCCATCCTGACAATGCCCGGTGATGATATTACCCATCCGATCCCTGACCTGACCGGGTATATCACCGAAGGCCAGATTGTGGTCAACCGGGATCTTCACCGTAAGGGTATCTACCCGCCTATCAATGTACTGCCCTCCCTCTCAAGGCTGATGAACCTCGGCATCGGGAAGGGACACACGCGGGAAGACCACAAGAAGGTCTCCGACCAGATGTATGCCGGGTACGCAGAAGGTAATGATCTTCGTGGCCTTGTTGCCATTGTCGGTAAGGACGCACTCTCTGAGCGGGATCGCCTGCTCCTCGAGTTTGCAGATATCTTTGAGAACCGCTTTGTCCGCCAGGGCTATGACGAGGACCGCACGATAGAAGATACCCTGAACCTTGGTTGGGACCTTCTCGCGACGTTGCCGGTCGAACAGCTGACCCGTATTGACCGCGAACTGATCAACAAGTACCACCCGAAGTTCAAGGCCGGTGCAAAGAAGGAGTAGGAGTCCATGGCGCTGCGAGATATAAAGCCGACCCGTTCAGAACTGATCAACCTGAAGCGGAAGATCCAGCTCTCTGAACGCGGTTACAAGATTCTTAAGATGAAGCGCGATGGATTGATCCTGGAATTTTTCAAGATCCTTGCCAATGCAAAGGATACCAAAGGAGAACTCCTTGCGCGGCACCAGCGGGCAGTCGAGATGATGGCACTTGCAAACACCGTTGAAGGTGCAATTGGGGTAAAGTCTGCTGCGTTTTCGGTGAAGGAAGTCCCCGAGATTACATTGAAGAGCAAGAATATCATGGGAGTCATCGTCCCCCAGATTGAGTCATCCAAGGTGAAAAAGAGTCTCGTGGATCGCGGCTATGGAGTACTCGGCACGTCAACGGTCATTGATGAGACAGCGTCCGCATTCGAGGATCTTGTCGAGTCGATCATCCAGAGCGCAGAGATCGAGACCACGATGAAGCGTCTGCTTGATGAGATTGAAAAAACAAAAAGGAGGGTAAATGCCCTCGAATATAAGGTAATTCCCGAACTCACCGGAGCCCGGGACTTCATCAAGATGCGTCTCGATGAGATGGAGCGCGAAGAGCTCTTCCGAATGAAAAGGATCAAAGCGAGGAGTACATCGTAAATCGACAGGTGGTCTGGATGCAGATTGGAACCATCAGGGAGTTGGGGTGTAACGGGAAAACCGTCCTCCTCCGGCTCGATCTCAACTCCCCTATCGATCCCACCTCCAATATTATTCTTGACGATAAGCGATTCCGTGAACACCTTCCTACAATCCGGGCTCTTTCAGACAGCCGCGTTGTGATTGTCACCCACCAGAGCAGACCGGGAAAAAAAGATTTCACCACTCTCGAAGCACACGCGGAAAAACTCGAGCAGCTTCTGGGAAAACCGGTCAGGTATATCGACAGCATCTTCGGGCGTCATGCACGTGAAGCCGTTCATGCCATGAAAACCGGTGATGTGCTGATGCTGGAAAATGTCAGGTTCAACGCTGAAGAGAACCTGACCCTGAAACCAGAAGAAGCAAAAAAGACACATCTGGTAAAAAAACTATCTTCAATGGCCGATGTTTTCGTGAACGATGCATTTGGAACTGCCCACCGCTCGCAACCAACCATCGTTGGTCTCCCGCTTGCCATGCGATCAGCGGGCGGACTGCTTATGGAAAAGGAAGTTTCCACACTCTCGAAGGTATTTTCCGGTGCGCCCCGCCCGGTCTGTATGGTTCTTGGCGGCACGAAAGTGGACGACTCTATTGATGTCGCTCGCCACGTGCTGGAGAACGGCATTGCGGATCAGGTTATAGTGATCGGAGTCGTTGCAAATGTCTTTTTGATTGCTGCCGGCTACAATATCGGCAAACCATCCACCCAGCTGATCGCCCAGCTCAAATACCAGCCGGAGATCGAAAAGGCCAAAGAAATCCTTTCGCAGTACCGGGACCGTTTGGTAATACCCGAATCAGTTGCGGTAAGGCAGGATAATCATCGCGTTGAATATCCGATTGACAGGATTCCTGAAGATACACCCGTGCTTGACCTGGGCATGGACGCTCTTGCATCCCTTGTTCAGGCCCTTAAAAAAGCAGGTACTGTTGTCTTTAACGGGCCCGCGGGCGTCTTTGAAGATCCCGACTTTGCAACCGGTACTTATGAACTGCTCAGGGCTGCCTCGCAGGTTGAGTTTTCCGTAGTCGGTGGCGGGCATACAGCAGCAGTCATAGAAAAACTGGGCATCGAACAGGATTTCACTCATATTTCTACGGGAGGAGGGGCTTGTATCGAATTCCTGACCGGCAAAAAGCTCCCTGCAGTTGATGCACTTGAACAGTCAAAAAAGATATTCGGATAATATTCTTTTGGTATGCGGGCAGCAAAAATCCCCATTGTTTCCCTTCGGAAAGACCCATGCAGATTCTCATAATCGCTGTTGGTAAAATCAAGGAAAAATACCTGCAGGAGGGTATTGCAGAATACCAGAAGCGTCTTCGTCCGTATGTAAAAATGAAAATCATTGAGATTGCTGAAGAAAAACGAATCGGACATCTCACGCCATCAGATAAAAACAAGATCAAAGTGGCCGAGGGAACGCGGATTCTTGAGGCGATCCCCCAGGGCAGCTTCGTCATTGTCCTCGATGTCAAAGGGGTACACTGGTCGAGTGAGATTCTGGCAGAGAATTTCCAGCGGTACGAGATTGCCGGCAAAAATTCCCTGAGTATTATTGTTGGGGGGGATCTCGGGCTTCCAGACGCGGTTATCGCAAGCAGTAATCTCCGGCTCTCACTCTCGCTGATGACATTTACTCATCAGATGGTCCGTCTCATTCTCCTTGAGCAGATCTACCGTGCATGTAAAATCAATCATGGTGAGCCGTACCATAAGTAAGACGATAGTTATTTTTTTTAAATAATACACAGTTGACTGTTAAATAATTAAAAAATTCTGAGATAATGATGTTGATGGATTTTCAATAAAACCAAAAATTATAATATTTTATTAATGATGTTATTCATGGTATGACCTTTTCTGAAACTCTGAAAAGAAGCTGGTATGTTGTCATTTTTTTTCTGATAATATTGGCGATTAGTATCGGGATTACCCTTGTGATATTTGGCATTCCTATCCTTAAAAGCCCAACTCCCAGTATATCTCTAATTAAAATCAATGAAAGCGGGATTCCCAACGGAACATTTATTCATATTTCGGATAAAGATTTTGAAGATTTTCCTAAGGTTGCACAATTATTTCACGGCACCCAACAAGACCCATTAGTATATGCTAATGGTACAAGGATTATATATGGGATTTCGCTATCTTGGGAAGAAGTACCAAAATTCCAAGGTAGTATCTTCGGCCAGCATAAACTAAATCGAACTACCGGAGAAAATGAGCTATTTTATGAATACAATGGAAGCTATTATTATTTTGGTGGCATAGCAATACCATAGTAACTTCCTTTTTTTAAAAAACTTAGAAAAATAAGTTTTAATGCTGCTCTGCGTCTGCAGGAGGCGCATCTTCACTCTCTTCCGGTTGGATCTTTTTCATGGAGGGGAAGAGGATAACTTCTTTGATGGAATTATTGTTTGTCAGGAGCATTACCAGCCGGTCAATACCTATACCGACCCCACCGGTCGGGGGCAAGCCATAGCCAATGGCATTGATGAAATCGTAATCAATCATCTGTGCCTCCACATCGCCGAGCCGCCGCTTCTCATCCTGTTCCTCGAACCGGGTCTTCTGGTCGACCGGGTCGTTCAACTCCGAGAAACCGTTGCCCACTTCCATACCGCTGATAAAAAGCTCAAATCGCTCAGTGAAACCTTCCTTGGTGCGGTGACGTTTCGCGAGCGGAGAGTTCTCGACCGGGTAATCGTAGATGAATGTAGGCTGGATCAGCTTCTCTTCAACAAGTCCTTCAAAGAATGCCACAAGGAACTCCCGATGAGTCCTTGGTTTTTCCCAGTCCTCGAGCCGGTACTGTTGTGCGAGCTTCCTGAGGTCTTCGATTGAATGGGTATAAATGTCGATGCCGGCAACCTCCCAGACCGAATCTGTCATCGAGAGTTTCCTCCATGGTGCCTTAAAGTCAAGAGTGGTCTCGCCATAAGGGATCTCGTATTTACCGTGGACTTCGAGGACGATAGATGAGATGATATCCTCAGTCAGGGCCATCATATCCCTGAAGTCCTGGTAGGCCCAGTAGATCTCCACCATTGAGAACTCGGGATTGTGATCGGTGTCTACCGCTTCATTCCGGAAGTTCCGGGCGATCTCGAAGACCTTCTCGAATCCCCCAACGACGAGGCGTTTTAAATAGAGTTCCGGAGCAATCCGGAGGAATAGTTTCTGGTCAAGGAAGTTATGGTAAGAGGTGAAAGGCCGGGCATTGGCTCCCCCGTATACCGGTTGGAGAATGGGGGTCTCGAACTCGAGAAAGCCGTGGTTGTCCAGGAACCTTCGGATGAGGGATACGATCCGGCTCCGGTTCCGGAAAGTCTGCCTGCTCTCCTCGTTGACAATCAGGTCGACGTACCGCTGGCGGTAGCGCTTCTCGATATCGGTGAGTCCATGAAACTTCTCTGGCAGGGAGCAGACTGCCTTGCACAGGAGAGTAAACGTATCTACCCAGATTGTGATTTCGCCAAGTTTTGTCCGGAACACATGGCCGGTAACCCCAATGATGTCTCCCCGCTCGATGAACTGGTTGAAGAGCTCGAACTGCTCCTCGCCGAGATCGTTTTTACGGATATAAAGCTGGATCTTGCCACTCTCATCCCCCATGTCAGCAAAGATGGTTTTACCATGATTCCGGACAATGTAAATCCTGCCTGCAGTGGAGATGGGATCGACACTCTTTTCATGGGTAATATCTGCATAGCGGGTCTTGATATCGAGCACCGTGTGCTGCCGGTCAAACGAGGACGGGAAGACAATGATACCTTTGTCCTGGAGTGCACGAATCTTGTCAATCCGTGTCTGGTCAAAAGATGTATTTTCGGTTGGACTGGTCATCGTAAAACGCTCGGAATCTTGGGATGATATGTATCGTAATTATTCGATCCGTATCGTAATAATACCTTCATCCTTCGTGCCGGAAAAAATGACCTGACCGTTACTTTCATTCCCCGGTATATCAGATAACATAAAAAAAAGTCAGTTTATGATTTTTTCTGTCTTTTAAGCATCTCTGATGCATATTTCACTAGTCCATAAACTCCGTCGGTAGAAGGATGGACTTCGATAAACTCCTCAAAATCATGAACGGAAAAATGGCGCTTCATAAGAAATGCCATGTACCCGGCAATGAGTCCCCCGCCAGGTCCCGCAACGCAGATTCCTGAAAGTGAACCACTATCCGGATCAACCATAACCTTGGCGAGCCCGGTATCTCCGGAGGGGACAGACCAGAACGTGCCCGGTCCTGCAGGCCCGGGAATCGCAAGTGAAACTGAACAATCCGTTTCAGGAGTACAAAATGCAAGTTCGTGGGCAAGATTAATTGACTGGGGGATATACTGCATATTCATTGTGTGAGGCTTTTTCAGGATACTATCGGCTGCAATTATACCCTGGTAACGGGCAACAGGAGTGAGATACGGCGGCCCAATCACATCTCCACAGGCATAGACATCCGGGACACTTGTCTGCATATGGCAATCAACGATAACCTCTCCAGCAGATCCTTTCTTAATCCCGTTCAGCATCTCGGATCGCGGGACAAGACCTGCGGCGATGAGGACAGCATCAGTATCAATATCTTCATTCCTGTTATCTGCTCTCACACAAACCGAGCGGATATTCGATTCCCCGGATATTGATTGCACGCAGGTATCTTCGCTGATAGTAACCTCCTTAAGTTCCCTGATAGCAAGAGCACGGAGATGTTTATCGGTGTTTTTCAGAAAAGTACTCCGACAGAGAATGGTAACCTCGCTGCCGAACATGGAAAAAATATACGCAAATTCAGCAGCCATCACGCCCCCCCCGATAATAACCAGTTTTTTTGGGAGATCTTTCATACCAGAGAGAGATTGGGAAGTATATACTCCCCTGAGATCGATCCCTTCGATATCAGGAATACTGGGTCGTGAACCCGTTGCGGCAATGACCGCATCCGCTTCCATCAGTTCATCTCCGGCAAAAACCTGCCTGCCCTCGAGCCTGCCGCTCTTCCCATAGATGATATTCACACCGGCTGATCTGGTCTCGGTATCCAGAACAGAAGCGATCTTTTCCTGGATTGCGTGCATCTCTGAAAAAATTGTTGAAAAACTGATAGCAGGAACGGTATCTATAATCCCAAGATTCTGAAAAGTGTGTGACGAATGTATATAGCGGGCGACATCATTCAGGGCACATACGGGCATGCAGCCGGAATGGAGGCATTGCCCCCCGATGCCCTTGTGTTCGATCAACCGGACCTCCTGACCAGCGGACGCAAGACGGATGGATGCAATCCTTCCTGCCGGCCCCCCCCCAAGAACAACAATCATGGGTAATTCTTCCTACAAACAAGGAAATTCTGGTTCTCGAAACGCTGGTGAGGAGAACCGGAGATCTTCGGTTATCCTCATCCCGGGCAAACCCATACCTTAGAATACCTCGACTCCCTCATCCATCGGCTCTGATAGCAGCTCTCCGGTAAAAGCATTAACCTCGACAATCTTTTTGCCCCGTATTTGCCAGATCGGGATATAGACCTGCCTAGTGTCGACAGAGATATTTTTCTTTTCGGGTTTGAGGATCTTTTCTTCGTAGAAGATTGCATCACCTTTCTCCTGCTTGATCCGTACCTTCTGGGTAAGCCGGTCGATCAGCTCATTGACAATTCGCTCTGTCGCCTCCTCTTTTCTGATATGGGGATCTGAAACTTCAGCCCCTCCGGGAATCTCCGATTCCTCAACTAACTTATCGTCAAGGTCGATCTTAATGCCATTGATCGCATTAATTGCCCCCCAACCATCAGCATCAAAGGGAATGCGACGGTCCTTATAGACCTGTTCGCCACTGCTTGTGTAGTGAAAAAGATAATACGGTATGAACCGGAGTTTTGCGGCTCCCTGGACCCCCCCGGTTCGCATTGCTGCCTGTTCGGTGATTTTTACCGGGTAGTGAGGGATAGTGATACCCGAGGACTCCTCTTTCCGGGGTATTTCCTGCCCGGCAGATGCTGCAGTAACGGAAGTTTTTTTATCTTTGGATGGGGTGAGATCAAGTGCCAGTTCGCGGTTTAGAATGTCGGCCAGTACTGCCTCACCGGTAAACCGGACAAATTCGTCAATACCCCAGTGGATACAGTTCTCCGTAACAATTTCCTTGTCTATGGAAAAGAGAAGTTTCTTGCAGCTCATCTCATGATCGTCGATCATAAGATTGTAATTTGTTTTGTCAAACTGCCCGACAAGGTCACTGTCATTTGAACAGAGCACCAGAAGGCAGGTGCTGTCGCGTACCGCAGAAAGATCGAGAGGTTCATCTACCTCTTCGACCTCAAAACGGGCTGCCTCAAGAATGAGACGCATCGCATTCTTGGCTTTTTCCCGCATTTCGTGTTCCATCATAAATAAATTGCCATGGTCTTATAGAACAATTTTTCTATTGCGATGTCTGAAATTACTGTAATGACCGTCCCGCTCAAATTCGTCAACCATAGCATTGAAGATTTTGCCATGCAGGTGACTTTTGATCCGGTGTCTGGTGAAGGTAACGTTGTTTATAATTTATCAATGATTAAAAACGAGGATCTCGACTTTGCAATATCCACGTTAAAAGATGCCTATAAAACCGGTATAACGGTGAGTGGTCGTGTCAGATTCTTCTCATCCGGTGAGAAAATCGCCGGATATACTGTACCCAAAGGATTAACCGGGATCTGTACTATTTGCAGTATAACATTCGATGGTCTCCTGATCCGCAGGGGAATTCCGATCACTCCCATTGGTGGGGGAATTGTCGAAATAGAAAAACGCACCCCCATGCGGTTTACTCATATCATTCTGTACGAACATACGACAATCGATCCCCTTCAGGTGCTCTTTTCCCAGAAAACCACATCCATTACCAGTGTGATGCGTACAGGAAGCGGATCAATCCTTGCAAATATCCGGGAGTTTCATATGGAAGCTGAACATCAGGTCGGTACGGTACTTGACGAACTCTCCAGCAGCAGCCTCACCGGGATTCTCGAAGTGGGGATACCTAATCTTCCTCTCCTTGGTGTTCCCGTCAGCCCCCAGTTCGTTGCAATAGCGGCTGTTGGTGGTACGAATCCAATGGCTGCAATACGGGAGGGGGGTCGCTGGGTGCAGACGCAGGCAATGAAGGGACTGATGGAAATATCGCAGATGAATGAGATCAGGGATTATTAAAAAAAACTTTTTTCATCCGGTTTTTTTGACCCAGTCGAAGATCAGGGTATAGTATCGCACAAAGAAACGGACAAATCCTTCGGATTCTGAAAACAGTGCAACTGCATCCTCATCACCCAGACCGACGATAACCATCACACTCCGATTGTCAATAATACAGACTCCGCCGGCCATCATATCCTTTGCATTATCAAGCTCTTTTGGGATTTCGGGATGTTTTATAACATATATTCTCATCTTTTGGGGTATCTCTGCAGCCCAGTGAGGTGTAATGATCTCGACTTTGATGTGATCTGCCGCAGAGATAAGTTTCTGTTGAACATCAGGAGATAAAAACTGGGGGTGGGCAATAATTCTGATCTCCTGCTCCGCACGGGAAATGGTATCAGTGAATCTTTTTCTGATATTTTCAATACCGTAGATGTTCCAGATGAGTTCCTCAGTCGGCGAGCCCGGGCCTGCCCGTTCCTGATACATCAGCGATAAGGAGTCGCGTGCAAATCGTGCATCCCTTTCAATATGCTCCATCAGTTTGGAAATGGCGTCTTCCGGGGAAAATGCAGCAAATCGTTTGGGTGCCGACTGAGAGACAGAGACAAGTCCTTTGTCAAGAAGCTGATCAATAACCGTATATACTGAAGCACGTGGAACCCCGGAGATTTCATGGATCTCGCTTGCCGTAGCACTTTCCAGCTTCAGGAGTGCAATATAGACGAGTGCTTCATATTTTGTCAGACCGAGTGATTTGAGACATTCAATCACCTGAACTGGATTTTCTGACGGCAATTTCATTGGAACATCACTTTATATCCTGCAATAATAAATGTTGTTATAACAATAACAACAAGTGGTATTCATGAAATCTTTCAAAATGATAATTATTTTTTTTGTTCTTTGCCTCTGCTGCACTTTGCCGGTAATGGGAGTGACAACATATCTTGGAGGAAGCCCCCGGATGGCTGCAGCATTGTCGGGTACCAATGAGTTTACCCCGGGTCAGGACGCGATAATTTATGTCACAGTACAAAACAGCGGCGTGAACAATCTTGAATTCACAACGATAGGAACTATCGAACGAGACGATAATCCTACAACAGCAAAGTTGGTCACTGTCGTTATTTCAGAGGGTGATGCCCCGGTTGTTGTTAAGAGCGACCCCCAGATAATCGGCGATATAAAAAGCCAGGGAGTATCTACCATATCATTCCATACAAAAATACTGTCTGATGCCGCAGAAGGAGAATACCAACTACCTCTGACTGTCACGTACACGTATCTCGCATCGTCAGATCAGGGTTCGTCGGATGTACTCCAGAACAATTACAAACAAGTAAGCGAGACCCTCCCGATCACAATAAAAATCAAGCCCCAGGTCAGGATAGAGGTGCTTGAATCGCTACCGGCAAATCTGTATGTCGGAGCTGAGGGGTACCTCAATCTGAAGATAAAAAATGCAGGCATTGAGGATGGGAAAAAAGCGGTTGTGAAACTAATCCGCAATGACGCAAGTCCGATCATCCCCTCCGATAACAGCGTTTTTATTGGAGATTTCCCCCGCAACGGAACGGTAACCTCCCACTATAAAGTGGCAATTTCCAGCGAGGCTGAAAAGCAGACATATCCGGTTGATGTTGTAGTCATGTATGAAAACCGGGATGGGGATTTGGTTACCACGGTACCCGAAACAATTGGAATTCCTGTCGGTGGGAAAATCAGCTTTAACATAACATCGGGAACGGTTCAGGTTCTGGAGGGAACACAGGGCGTTTTCGAAGTTGAGTATCAGAATATCGGTGATACGGTAGCATACAATTCCCAGACGCGGTTGTCAGCTGTCGAACCATTTCAGAGCAGTGACGATACAGCTTATCTTGGTGATCTGAAACCCGGGGAAAAAGCAACTGCGCGTTATCAGGTTAGCGTGGATGATGCAGCGGTTGCCGGGGTTTACACGCTCGACACAGAGGTAAGGTATCGTGACGCACTCGACAACAGCCAGGTCTCAGATACCTTTAACGTCACCGTACAGGTTCGGGCAAAACCGGCAACGAGTGGATTCGTGCAGGTCGTAGGCGTATTGGGTTTTATCGCCCTGGTTGGTATTGGCGCCGGGTATTATTTACTTGTAATGCGTAAGAAGAAATGATGCTTGGATGGGATGGCGAGCTGCCGCAACCTGCTGTTCGGACTATCGAACAGATGCGTTCTGTCCTGGCTGATCCCTCCTGCAAAACCAGCGGTCCCCTCTATTACATGTATCGGGACCTGGCCAAATCCAACGAAGACTGGAGCTGGTTGCACCACCACAACCTGCGGTACGATCTTACGGTAATACCCCCCCGGACACTCTGTCGCGAATGGGTAAAGACCAAGGGGCATTATCATCCGAAGAACCCGGCCGGGATCGGCTACCCGGAGATTTATGAAGTTATCGAAGGTCAGGCACACTACCTTCTCCAGTCAAGGGCACTGGATGATGCGGTGATGATCTCAGCACATGCCGGTGATCTTGTGATCATCCCTCCGGACTATGGGCATATCTCCATCAATCCCTCGCATGATTCAACTCTCGTCATGGCAAATATTGTCTCTACAGCATTCGAAAGTGAGTATGGAGAATATGAAAAATATCATGGTGCTGCGTATTATGAGATGAGTTCCGGAAGTATGCAAAAAAACTCCCATTATCCTTTTTGTCCCCCCATAAGGTATCTCGGACAAGGCTGCGGGACCGGGACACACCGGATATGTAAGGCACCACTCTACAATCTGATCGGTAACGAGGATGCGCTCTCGTTTCTCAATTTCCCGGAAAAATTCCTTACCGTATTTTCTGTTCTGCTAAAAGATTAGGTGCCGGAATTCTTTTGTGCTCACTTTTTTTCACGAGTCCGAGAACCTTTTCCTCAATCGGTGTAGCTGCCTTCCACCCCTGCATCTCAAGTGACTGGAGCGAATGATCAATTTCTGCGTAGGAAAGACCGATCTCTTCTTCGTCCCGCTGTCCTTCCCATAGACCGGCCGAAGGTGCCTTTTTGATAATCGATTCGGGAATTCCTATTTCATGGGCATACTCGTATACTTCGGTTTTATACAAGTGCAGCAAAGGCTGGAGATCGGCAGCATTATCGCCATACTTTGTGCAGTAACCGAGCATAAATTCACTCCGGTTTGAGGTACCACAGACTATCTTCTTGTCGCGGTTGGCATGATAATAGAGAACAGCCATGCGGGTCCGGGCCATAAGATTACCGAGCAGGTAGCGTGACTCTTTAAATTCCGGCATGGATCTGAATCCTTCAAGCATTGGTTCTATGCTTATTACACGATGCATCATACCCATCTTCTCACAGAGCGCTTCAGCATCCTTTATATCTGCCGGGCTGCTTATCGAGGAGGGAAGTGATAGTCCCAGAACTTTTTCGCCTCCGATCGCCCGGCAACAGAACGCTGCTGCAACCGCTGAGTCAACACCCCCGCTTAATCCTACAACAATTCCTGAACATCCGCAGGTCCAGTATGCGTACCGGATCATCTGTTCAATCTGCCCCATTCTGCACCCAAGTTCTGATATCATGCACCTCTCCCCGGATTAGAGTAGTCGGATGAACTTTTTCAATTGTTCGGTATTTCCAACAGCGATGACAGTATCCCCTTCCGTCAGAATCTCCTCCGGATCGGGGGCAACAACGGAACGTCCGGGTTTTTCGATGCCGATGATCCGGATACCGGTTTTTCTGACGAACCAGCTCACCGGTTTCGGATATGTGGTCCGGACCTGGTTAAGGATTACCAGATCATTGTTTGGTAGTTCGAGAAGAATGGTGATTGTGTCCGCAAGAATGATCCTGGCGATCGTCTGGCCCCCAATCCGAGGGAGGAGAGCAACATAATCGGCACCTGCACGGTAGAGCTTCTCGACCGAACCCGGCTCGTTTGCCCGCGCAAGGATCCGGATAACCGGGTTGAGGTTCCGGGCCATAAGTGTGGTAAAAATATTGACATCATCGTCGTTCAGAGCAACAATACAGAACCGTGCCTCTTCGATACAGGCTTTTCTCAGCACATCCACATCTTCTGCATTGCCTATAACCTGCTCCACTTCCTGTTTTTTTGAATCGACAACGATGCAGGAAATACCGGATGCCATAAGGTTCTGATAGGCACCTGCACCAACATCCCCATACCCTGCGATAACGGCCAGAGCATCTGTACAACCGCAGGTATTAAACTCCTCCCTGAGCGCGGCGACGAGGGATTCATTCCTGCCGAAAAGGAACAGTGATGTTGTGTTATCTACGACAATATCATTATGGGGAAATGGAATGAATTTCCCGGCCTTCCAGAGAAACGGGATGATGATGCCAAACCGCTCAAAAAGATTGAGATCGGTCAGGGATTTAAATGCAGCATTGCACCCGAAGACCAAAGGGATGTTGATAAGCCTGAGGTCCTTACCTCCGGGATGATGAAGATCGAGGTTTATCCTGTTCAGCCCGGGAATATCATGTTCGTTATCCCCGACCGGGTTGAAGACGGCATGGCGTGCCAAGAGCTTTCCTGTGGTATGTTTGGGAGATAGCACATAATCCGCACCGGCGTACCGGAGATACCGGTCAAAAGAGAGCTTATCAACAACTGATATGATCTTACCCTTCACCTGTTCCCGGATACCGAGAATAATGCTGGCTGTCTGGCGCTCATCCATGCAGATAACAACATAATGTGCACCCTCTACATGTGCTGCTGACCATGTACCGGCATCATTGTAATCTCCCCAGATTACATAAGCACGTTTCCGGTAATGGGTTGCAATTTCGAGGGCTTTTGCCTTGTCCTGTTCAATGATAACTATATCATGGTCAGAAATGGCAAGGCTGTCGATAACAGAACTGGTGATCTCGTCATATCCCATTACCACCGTATGACCCGAGAGACGATGGGGGGTTCTTCGTGGCGGTGAAGGAGCAAGAAGGGTGGTGAGGAACGGGGCAAGGAGGAGTGGGATAACGACGAAGATCATGATCACACCGGACAACATGATCTGAATGGCAAGCAAACGGGTAATTTCGCTTGAGAATGGTAATAACTCCCCGTACCCGACCGTTGTCATGGATTCTACGACGAACAGAAGTGATTCAGACCAGGACAGTGGTTTGTTCTCCAGGAGTGGATAATATGAGTAAAACAGATAGGTATTGAGACCCGCAAGCAAGGCGAACGCGAAGAAATAGATGGAAATTTGAATGCCGGGTGAATTCCGTATCGCCCTCCATACTCTCCCCCGCCTAACAGCCATGAGAAATCACCTCTCTTATGATACTGCAATCCACACATATCCCTTCGGCAGGTTGACCGCATTGCTCACAAGAAGGTCTTGAATCTGCGATCGAACCACATGCACCGCCAAGATTTTTCTTCAGGCTCATGAGGGCGTATTTTGTTGCCGGATGACGAATGCTGAATTCATTCAGAATATTCTGCACATCCTCTTCAAACGGCATGTGCATATAGGGACAGCGGGACCCGCTGCAGCTCTTGACATGAAGATCTGCATAGATCTCCACTTCAGTATGAGGAACTGAAATGAACGGCCGGATCAAGGGAATTTTTCTCCCGGAAACCCGCTTTGAACCAACCAGCCTCTCAGGAACTCCCTGGAGTATATCCTTCAGTACCTTTACTGCCCCTTTGTCAAGGGTAACTCCCAATGCCAGCTTTGTTACACCGGATTCCCTGGCAATCCGGTCCAGCAGGTAATTCCTGAGTACGCGACAATAAGTACAGGCAAGGGGACCTTTTGTGCGTGCGATTTCATCTGTGGAAATCCCAAAGGATTCCTGGAAGGATCCGAAGATGCAGGGTATGTTCAGCGATTCAGCGATCCGTACCGCATGTTCGGTGTCACGATACCCGGCAATTCCTTCATCGACAGAGATCGCAGAAATCCTTACGTCACGGCGGTTTATTGTAAGTTTATTTAAAAAATACAGGAGTGCAGCGCTGCTGTGATCACCCGAAAGGGCAACTGCGATATGATCTCCGGGTATCATCCACTGGTAACTACGAATTTCGTGCTTTGCTTTGGCCTCAACATCGGCATCAAAATGGTGCATGCACAGGTGCTGCCCGGAGTATTCCTGGAAAAGTATTGCGTTCCTCCCGCACTTGTCGCACTGCATTGGTCAAATCCATTTTTTATCTGGAGATAAAAGATGTTTAAGGTTGCGTAGATTTTTTTTAATAAAATGACTCTAACGCTGTGATTTTATAGTCTTACACATAACCACTCTACGATTATGGTCGTCGCCGCGGAGCGTATCCGCAACCTGAATAAATATGAAAAATCCATCCTCAACGCACTTGAACGCGGGATGAAACGTTACGCATGGGTACCGCTGGAACAGATCAAAATTGCAACCAAATTATCCGAATCCGAAGTAAACTACCGGCTCTCCCGTCTGATCGAATGGGGCATGGTACGATTCAATCCCGTACCCTATGATGGATATGCCCTTGTTTTTGGCGGTTACGACGCGCTTGCGCTGACAACCCTCACCCGGAACGGGACGATATCAGCCCTTGGATCGAAGATTGGCGAGGGAAAGGAGTCCGTTGTTTATGAAGCACTGGGCCTTGGTCCTGTTGCAATCAAATTTCACCGGATCGGGGGGCGTTCATTCTCATCAGCACGGCTTAACCGGGATTACATGCCTGGGGAAGGACATTGTCCCTGGCTGATTGCATCCCGCAGATCGGCCGAAAGGGAATACCAGGCCCTTACCGCCCTGCACCCGAAAGTCAGTGTCCCGCTCCCCATAGGACAGAACCGCCATACGGTTGTGATGGCGTTGATAACAGGTCCGAATCTCAGCCATTGCCGTGTTGAAGAGCCGGAAGAAGTACTTGACGAGATCCTCGCTAATGCCGGCATTGCCTATCGCGAGGGAATTATCCACGCCGACCTTTCGGAGTATAATATCCTCATGGAAGAGGGAAGGTGCGTTATCATTGACTGGCCACAATGGGTTGGGATCACTCACCCGAATGCTGACTCGGTCCTTGAGCGTGATGTCGATAATATCCTCACGTTTTTTAAGCGTAAGTACAATCTGCAGTATGATCGCGGGGATGCGATGCGATGCGTGACCGGGTAAAGGTTTTTGGAATTGATATCATCAAAGGTTCGGTAAGGTCACGATCCCGTCGTCCGATGTATGCCCTTGTCCGTATGGAGGGACAGATCATTGAAAGCGAGGGAGAGGTCTCGATGTTCCGCCTCTTTCGATTGCTCAACGAAGAACAACCGGATATACTTGCCGTCGACAGCCTCCAGGAAATTTCTGTTGATCAGCGTGATCTTTTTTTCTTTTTGCAGGCATTGCCCCCGCAGACCCGGCTTGTTCAGGTAACAGGTGGGGAACGAAAGGAGACCCTCGGTAAGGTTGCTGCCCGGTACAACATCAGATTCAACCGGTTTGATCCGTTTGCTGAGGCCCGCACCGCAGCACACGTGGCCTCCCTTGGTGCAGGAGCAGAGGTTATCGCGTTTGAAAACGAAAGCGAGGTGGTGGTCAGCCGGCACCGCTCACTGGGAAAAGGCGGGTGGAGCCAGAACCGCTACGTGCGAAAAATTCACGGGGCTGTGCAGTCAAAAGGCAGAGAAATCGAAATGGCTCTTGTTGCGGGAGGGCTGCGATATGAAAAGAAAGAGACCAGGGCCTTTGGCGGGTGCAGCAGGGTTGCTTTCCGGGTCTTTACGACAAGAGATCAGGTCCCCGTCTCAACGTACCGTGGTTCCGACGTCCAGGTACGGATCAGCGGAAAACGTCTTGAGCGGATCCGGTTCCGTCCCTTATCGGGGAAACCGCGATACCTGATCGTTGGTATTGATCCTGGTACGACAACAGCAGTCGCGGCTCTTGATCTCGATGGTAACCTGCTTCATCTGGCAAGCTCCCGGCAGATGAACATGGGAGACGTTGTTGAGTCACTCTATCGGGTAGGAAAACCCATCATTATTGCATCAGATGTGCAGGAAATGCCCTATTCAGTAGAGAAAATACGGAGGGCGTTTTCTGCTGTTGCCTACACCCCGAAACAGGATGTGAGTGTTGAGACAAAAATAGAACTTACTACAGCTTTTCCCTACGGAAATGACCATGAGCGTGATGCACTTTCTGCAGCGCTTGACGCATATCGCCAGTACCGCCATAAGTTTCAGAACCTGCTGAAGCGGATTCCCCCCGGTCATGATCTGGACGAAGTCCGGGCGCGGGTTATCAGGGGGCAGTCACTCGATCAGGTAATCGGTGATATGAATGCGATAATACCGGAACCGCCAGTCAATTCTCCGTCGGCCCCGGTGGAGGTAAAGCATGATGAGAAGGCACGAGTGCTTGACGGGATGGTAAAACGCCTGCGTTTGTTTGTCGGAGAGCTGCAGGAAGAAGTCAAGGAAAAGGACTACGAAATTCAGAGGCTCCAGGCACGTCTGCGGAAAATCCACTCCTCCCGTGATGCTCAGTTAGCAAAGGATACCGTAGTGATTAAAAAAGATGCTATCATACAGAGCTTAAAAAAACGTCTGCGCAGCGAAGAGCGGCATACCAGAAATCTTTCCCGGCGCCTCGTACGTATCAGGCAGTTTGCTGAGCTGTCAATGGATGGTGAAGTAGTGCCGGTTAAAGTGATGGATACTCTGACAAAAGAAGGACTTCGCAGGCTTACTGAGGATGTCGGGATTCAGGAAGGGGACATTATCTATGTGACCCGGCTTGATGGCTGGGGAAGAAGTGTTGTTAAGGATCTTGCAGGAATCCGGATACGAGCGGTTGTTACCGGTGCAGCAGTGTTTGAAGAAAGTGACCCCCAAATGCTTCCGGTATTCCGGGAATTGGGAGTCCCTCTGCTCTCTGATAAAGAAGCCGGTGTTCAGGTACGGGGAAAACGAGGTCTCTCCGGAAAGGAAACATTTGAGGCTGCTCTTATACACTGGCACGAAATGCAGGCACAGCATGAACGGGAAAAGAAATCTGAAATGATCGAACACATCTTCAAGGAGTATAAGAACGAACGGGGTAAGGAGGTGCGCAGGAGTGGATGACCGTGAACTCTTACAAGTCGTGATGGGAATTGTCGGAAAAGAGAAATGCCTCGACGATTGTGCCGAAGTACCCTGTGGGGATCAGGTGATGGTGGCGACGACCGATATGCTCCACCGTACAACTGATTTTGTGGAGGGTATGAGCGACTGGCAGACCGGGTGGATGAGTGCCGCGGTCACGCTCTCCGATATTGCGAGCATGGGTGCAGAACCAAAATATCTCCTGATCGCTGTCGGACTTGACAGATGGCAGATGTTGGCCGGAATCATGCAGGGTGCCAAGGATTGTTGTACCCGGTTCGGGGCTGCGATCATTGGCGGGGATATTGACCGGCATGGAGAACTCACTGTGGTCACTTCCGGACTCGGGCTTGTGGATAAAGATCATATTGTGCGTCGCAGTGGTGCACAGCCGGGCGACCTTGTCTGCATCACCGGGAACCCCGGTCAGGCACAGGCATACCTTGACGGGTACGTCCGGTATGAAAAGGCACTCTTTGAACCACAACCCCGGGTGGAAGCGGGGCAGCGTCTTGGCAGAGCAGGAGTAAGCGCAATGATGGATGACAGTGACGGGATTGCGCTTTCGCTCTATGATCTGCTCAGCGTTAATGAATGCGGATTTTCTCTTGATTCAACAAAACTGCCGGTACCTGCAGGAATTCCTGCAATGCAGGCCAGTGAGCTTGCTCTCTATGGCGGAGGGGACTACGAACTGATCTTTACGCTGCCACCACAACATCATCCGGTTGATGGCGTATCCTATACGGTTATCGGCAAAGCAATTGAAGAAAAGATCGTCATTATTGACAACAGGCCGGTTGAGAGACGGGGATACCAGCATCGTTGGGAATAATTATTTTAATTGGAAAATCTCCTTGAAATTTTTTTCACATATATCCGAGAAACCGGAGTGCACAATAGACCAGAAGTGAGATGCCCGCGACTTTTATTGTCTGGGTATTCATTTCATCGACAAATTTTGTCCTGTAGCCAGTATCATTCATAGCCCTGTATACCGGTTTAATAAGAATAAGTCCGAAGGGGAATAACGGGAGCAGCCAGAAATAACCCATCTCTACGGAAACAAGGAATGCGCAGAGTACCAGTGCCAGAACCATCAGTACAATGGTCCACTTGAATGCTGCACGTTCACCTATTATAATGACAGAATTTCTCCGTTTATTCCTGTCTTTTTCAATATCCCGGATTTCATTGAGGAGTTCACTGATGATCCCAAATATTGCAAGGAGAGAAAAGAAGATGATTCCCATTCGATCGAACGGGTGATACAGGAGGTATCCAAGCATACCGCAGAGCATCGGGAGGACTGCATGGTAGACAAGATCAAGTCCGGCAATGTTCTTTGTTTCAATAAGAAATGAATACGTAACAAACATGAAAAGGATCAGAACTTCTATTAAGAGCAGCTTTGGCGGCAGGAGTACCATACATACCAGTGTTATGAGAAGAAGTACAGCGCTTACAAGAATCGCGAATCTCAATGACATTGATCCGTCTGCCAGCGGATTTCTGGGAAAGGGTGTTAGTGCGTCCAGTTCACGGTCTGAAATATCATTTACAACAAATCCGAACGCAGAGGTGGAAATGATAAAAACCACAAGATAGAAAAGAGAGATATCGACTGTCGATGATCCAAGAAAAGCTCCAAACAACCCGACAATGATGGATAATAACCCATAATCCCCGAATCGTAGAAGTCTGACCAGCGGGTGGATACGAACTCTCCTGGACTGATTAACACTCATTTGATCAAATAATTAATAAAATAATGGTGATACAACGGGAATTTCTCAGATACAATCGTGTATTTCAAATCCGAATCATTCAATACATGAAAGCAGGAATAAACCTATGAATAACAGGGTGATGGATGGCTAACGTTCTGCTCTCTCCGCTCAGCTGGGGTCTTGGTCATGCCACGAGAGATATCCCCATCATCAGGACCCTTCTGGACCATCATCACGATGTCACCATTGCTGCTTGCGGCAACGCACTCACCGTGCTCCAGCATGAATTCCCTGAATGCGCCTTCATCGAGTTTAACGATTACCCTTCACCCTACAGCTCAAGTCGTTTCTTTATTCCGAAGTTCATTGCATCCCTGCCAACCATTTCAAGAGCTCTGGCAGAGGAGAGACGGAACCTGCAACGAATTCTTGAAAAAAACAAGTACGATCTTATTATCAGTGATAACAGGGTCGGTGTATATTCGTTAAAAATCCCCACGATCTTTATCACTCACCAGATCCACTATCACTTCCCGCTTCTGTTCTGGCCCATTGAACTCTCCTCAATACTGGCAAATTATTTCCTGTTTGATAATTTTACCCGCGTGATCGTTCCCGATAACCCGCCGGGAGCTTCATCCCTGGCGGGAAAACTGTCCCGTCCAGTGCAAGGGCTGACCGATTCAAAGGTATTTTTCTCGGGAATTCTCTCAAGCACACAAAAAATGGATATTGAACAGGATCTCGACTTCCTCGTTCTGATATCCGGCCCGGAACCTCAGAGAACACGTCTCGAGGAAATTCTCACACCAATGGTATCCGATCTTGACGGGTCCACGATAGTGTTGCTGGGCAGTCCGCAAAAAACAACGACCCGCTCAGTTTCTGACAGATGCACACTAATTTCCTATGCAACCACGGCGGAAAAAATTCGCCTCATGAACCGGACGAAGTTTGTAATCTGCCGCTCGGGATATACTTCAATGATGGAACTCGCGGAACTCAATAAGCACCATGGGCTTTTTATTCCGACACCTGGACAACCCGAGCAGGAATATCTTTCATACTATTACGAAAAGATGGGCTGGTTTCATTCCAAAAGTCAGTACAATCTCAATCTGGCAGAGGATATCCCTCTTGCGATGAAATATACGGGATTCCCATCAATGCCTCCAACCAGGGACAACATCATACGCCTTTATGACGAGCTGTTGGCGGAGTACCTTGACTGAGCATAGTAAATAAGGGGATACCGGAACGGCGGAGTTCATATAGACCGATTACCTACTAATGACTATGGATGACATGGTCGCTCAGGGCTTTGGTGCGATCATTATTATTTATGGTGCATTGATCGCGATTGCCATCGGGGCAGCACTATTTATTGAGAGGTTCTGGGATGCATTTGTTACCGGAGACACCGCTTTTATCACCTGGTCGTGTGCGATCATTCTTGGAGCTGTATCACTGTATACCGGCTGTGGTCTTTTACTCCGTAAATATGAAATAATCTGACACAGTTTATTTCAAAGTATCCTAAAAATTTTGATTATCTCGGAGTATTCAGGATTGAAAATACTTCTTTTAAAGGTGCGACTCCGGCCTGTTGTCAAATCGATGATGCGGCAAAGTTTACCAGCGGACTTTGTGTCCTCCGTATTAAAGGACATAATGGCAAAACTGGTTATCGACTATAAATATGATGAATGAAAGATAGTCTCTTATCAGATAACCTTTCGGTAAATACTATGGAATCTTTGGAGAGTAAACTGGACAGACTGTTGCCTGAACAGCGAAAGGAGGTTGAGGAATTTGTGGATTTCCTGCTCTACCGGTCAGGAAATTTGCATGAACCACCTGTTGCTCTGGGTTCTCCCGATCTCCAGAAAGTTGCTCCTCCCCCACTTGCTTTTATGGAACCGGTTAACACCCAAGAAAACCCTCAGGTCAAGTTGTATGATACAAACCAGGGTGAAAATTCTTCATTACCCGTAAATAATAAAGAGAAGGTAAAATCGATCCAGGAGATCGTGGTTGGCGGTGATGAACAGGTCACCTGTGATTATATGGACTACGGGCAGTTTGAGCAAAAGTCATCCCCTGCGACAATTGCGGTAAAAAACGTGAAAGAAAAATTACAGAAACGTGAAGAGCGGGAAAAACCCCGGGTTTCGCTCGACTGGATTGACTGAACTTTTTAAAAAACAGCTACAAAAAGTGGACTCGACGGGATTTGAACCCGTGGCCTTCACGTTGCAAACGTGACGATCTACCCCTGATCTACGAGCCCTTTGAACAAAGGTTGCGGTATACTATTTTTCTGCGGATTCCATATAGTTGTTCCTGTTCATTCCGTAGTATCCAATCAGAATACCTGAATGATAATTAGCAATTGTAAAAAAAAGAGGGAATTTCTTTCCCGTGAAAAAAGCGTTTATTCTTTTTTAGCCTTGGATATATGGGAAAATATTGTGGCAATCGCTCCGATAGTTGCAGTAATAACCCCGATTATTGCCGCAATCACACCCGGGTTATCAAAAGTTCCCTGTTTTTGCGTGGGTTCCACCGTCACCGGTACCTGGACAATGATAGGGGCGGGTGTTGTTGGAACAGGTGTCGGGGCACCGGAGAACTGGTTCAGGGGCGGGAGTGTCCCATACGCGTGAGTTGTCTGACCGGCAAGGACATAGATAGTGCCTTCGTAGTCGTAGTATCCACTCAGGGTCAACCTGATGATATGGTTACCGGGCTGTATCTCCGTCAGGTTTGCCGGTGTGGTTCCATAGTATCTGCCGTCGATTAAGATGCTTGCCCCAAGGGGGGATGAATAAACCGAAACACTCCCTAAATTCGACTGGGTTGGAGAGATGGTCGTGACCGCAGGTTTTGGCATTTCGTTTATTAGAAGCGTAATCAGACGCTGATTGACAAGGTCAGCTTCCGTGTTGTTCAGAAATCTGCTGTTTGATCCTGGCGTCCATTCAATAACATACCCGTTCCCGTATTTCCAGTAGAGCAGTGCAGGGTCACCCTTATCATAACTCATGAGGGTGATTGCATCTTTTTTTGCTTCGGTATTTGCACGCCTGGATAATGGATCAGTATTAGGGAAGTTCAAGGGCAATCCACTAAAGATTGTTTTCGAAATTGTTGTATTTGGATCGTTCACGAAAAAATACAGCCCATCCTGCGTGGAACCTTTGCTGGAAGCTGGCAGACTGGAATCAAACTTCTGGTAATTATTCTTGCTTACTACGAAGATCTTCCCGGACGAAACTGCCTTTTCGAGCTGTGAAGCAGTTGCGGGACTGAATGTATCTTCTCCTCCCATAAATATAACGTCAATGGCAGGATCGGTATATTTTGTAATGTTGGTATCGAGATCTGATCCCAGCGAACCCGGAAGAGAATATAGAATTGTGAATGTATCTTTATGGAGATCAGGATTGAAACCCGCCGTATCACCATAAATAGCAGTGTTGATTGCAGCGGAAGGCATTACGAATAGCAATGCTGCAAACAGCAAAAGAATAAATGATTTTTTAGTATTATTTAAGCCGGCCATAGTCTCCCTTCGTTTGTTAACCTGGTATCATTAATATCATCATTATTGATCGGTTGGATCTTATATCGGTTTTGGTTACTGTCGTTGTGAATAAAACCGCAAAAATATGAAACAATCAGTATCGCAGACAAAAAAATCGATCTTTTTCGCCAACACGTTCATTTGATTTTTCTTCTCTGAAATATGGACCCGGCGGGAATTGAACCCGCGGCCTTTACGTTGCGAACGTAACGATCTACCCCTGATCTACGAGCCCAAAAATGAAATGATATCAGAGAATGATCTCGATATCTAACTTTTCTGCCAGTTCCTTATATCTGTTCCTGATGGTGACTTCTGTTACACCAGCCACTTCAGCCACTTCGCGCTGGGTGCGGCGTTCGCCACCAAGAATAGATGAAATATAAATTGCGGCTGCAGCAACACCTGTAGGGCCCCTGCCACTAGTTAATTCGC
>Ga0326726_10001021_pt1 | contig 25777 bp, 21 predicted proteins | sample MHFenrmetagenome_2_FD_207603 | JGI IMG/M metagenome (GOLD analysis project Ga0326726, IMG submission 207603) | Lab enriched peat soil microbial communities from Michigan Hollow, Ithaca, NY, United States - MHF15MN | ecosystem: Environmental > Terrestrial > Soil > Wetlands > Peat | place: USA... | reverse complement strand
GGTAAGAGAAGTCCTGCGAGTCGGACAGTATTAAAACAATATCAAGACATCATCGAGCCAGCGTACCTCCCCCAGCATAGCACCACTTGATCGTAACTCATTGATGCAATTGGAATTGCGCAATCCACATCAGCGCGTAGACAAGCTGTGGACAAAATCCTCCGCTGCTCAGCGGACAGTGGCCACCGTGGCAGGCTCCGGGGCCCCTTCACCCATGCGCAGCACACCGTTGATCTCACCGCCCTCCTGCACCAGGAGGCGCCGGGTCGCGATGTCGCCGTGCACCGCGCTGGTCGTCTGCAGCTCCACGCGCTCGGACGCCTGAATGCCCCCGCGCACTTCCCCGCCGATGATGGCCTCGCGGGTCACCACATCGCCTTCGACGAGTCCCCCCTTCGCCACCAGCACCTGGCGGCCGGCCTGGACCGTCCCGACGACCGTTCCCTCGATCTTGACCACCCCTTCCGCGCTGATGTCGCCAACGACCCGCATGCCGGAGCCGATGATCGACAACCCCGCTTCCCCCGACTGGGCACCGGACTTCTCGGTGAACATCGCCATCGTCAGTTCCCCTCCTTCACGAACGTGAGCGGGTCGAGCGACTGACCCTCACGCCGGATTTCGAAGTGCAGGTGCGGCGCCGTGGACCGCCCCGAGCTGCCGGTAAGGGCGATCACCTGTCCGGCGACGACCGAGTCCCCCTCGCGCACCAGGACCCGCGAGGCGTGTCCGTACATGCTTTCATACCCGCCCGGGTGGCGCAAGAGGACGAACATGCCGTAGTCGGCATCGGCACCCGCGGCTTCCACGGTCCCCCCCCCGGAGGCGCGAATCGGCGTGCCGACCGGGACCGCGATATCGATCCCCTCGTGGGCTTCGCCGTCTCCTCCAGTCCCCTCCCCCACCCGGCCGCGCGTTACGAAGCCCTGCAGGTCGAGCGGCCAGTGACTGGGCATCGAGGGCGTCGTCTCGTAGCGGCGTGCGCCGGCCGGTGCAGCCCGGACCGGGACGGCCCGCATCAGCTCGGTCGAGGCGGCCGATGATGCGGCAAGCCTGCCGCTCTCCGCCGGGGCCGACCCGCCCAACAGTTTCCGCAGCCCCTGGTAGTTCGCTTCGGCGCGATTGAGCGCAGCCGCGAGCTGCTGCACGCGGCCGTTCTCCTCCCGCAAGCGGGACAACTCCCGCTGCAGCCCCGGCACGCGGGCCGCTGCGCGTGTCACCGGGCCCGCGAAGGCGAAGAACAGCACCATCAGCAGGCCCACGACGAGTGCACCCCACTTCCCCGCCGTGAACGCCCACAGTGGCAGGCGGTACTGTTTCGAATCGACGTCGCCGTCGGTATGGACGACGATGGTGACGCTGCGCGGCTTCATCCGTCGAAGGGAGCGCCGAGGATCAGTTCGAGAATGCGCGCGAGGTCGTCGTTCGAGTAGAACGCGACGTGGATCTGTCCCTTCCCTTTCGCGCGCAACGAGACGCGGACATCGGTTCCCAGGCGCCGCCGCAGGGCATCTTCCACCCGGCGCACCTCGGGCGCGCCGGGCAGGCCCCGTTTCAGCCGCGGCCGACGCTCCGGCGCCCGGCCGCCGCGCACCCGGTCTTCGACGTCGCGCACCGAGAGTCCCTGTGCTACCGCCTCGCGCGCCAGGGTCGTGGCGGTGCGGGGGTCGTCGAGCGCGAGCAGCGCCCGCGCGTGTCCGACGGAGAGCTGCGTGTCGTGCAGCATCTGCAGCACCGCGTCGGGGAGCTTCAGCAGCCGCAGCGCATTCGCCACCGTCGAGCGGTCGCGACCCACGGCGTCGGCGACATCCTGCTGGGTCAGCTCGAATTCCGCGATGAGCCGTTCGTAGCCGCGGGCTTCGTCCACGGGCGACAGGTCGTCACGCTGCAGGTTCTCGATCAGCGCCAGGGTGAGTACGGTGCGGTCGTCCACATCGCGCCGCACGGCGGGGATCTTCTCCCACCCGAGCGCCTGGCACGCGCGCAGCCGCCGCTCGCCCGCGATCAGCTCGAATACCCCATGCCCTCCGGGCGCCGGCCGGACCACGACCGGCTGGAGCAGACCCGCCTGCTTGATGGAGGACTTGAGCTCCTCGAGCGCCGTCGGGTCCACGTCGCGGCGCGGCTGAAGGGGATTGGGCCGGATGTCCTGGATCGGCAGCTCGACCAGATTGCCTTCCCGCTCGGCTTCCTCGCGCGTGGGGCCGAGCAGAGCTTCGAGCCCCCGGCCGAGCCGGCGGCGACCTGCAGCTGTCTCCGTCATGCGGGCACCTCCGGTTCAGCAATCGCAGGCAGGGCAGGGGAGGCGAGTCCTCCACCGCGCTCCACGCGTCGGATCAACTCCTGGGCGACGGCGAGGTAGCTCTTCGCGCCGACCGACTGCACATCATAAAGGAGGATGGGCTTGCCGAAGCTTGGCGCCTCCGCGAGCCGCACGTTGCGTGGAATCGTGACGGCGAAGACGCCGGCCCCGAAGTACTCCTTGGCTTCCTCGGCCACCTGGCGGGACAGGTTGAGCCTGGCGTCGTACATCGTCAGCAACACGCCATCGATCGCGAGGGCCGGATTGAAATTCCGCTGCACCAGCTTGATGGTGTTGAGCAGCTGGGACAGGCCCTCGAGGGCGTAGTATTCGCATTGAATCGGAATGAGAACGCCGTCGGCCGCGGTGAGGACGTTGAGGGTCAAGAGACCCAGCGACGGCGGGCAGTCGATGACGATGTACTGATACTCATCACGCAGGTCGCGCAACGCGCGCCGCAGGGTCGTCTCGCGCCCCTGCCGATTGACCAGCTCCAGCTCGGCACCGACCAGATCCTGCGTCGCGGGGATGACGTCGAGAAACGGGAAGTGCACCGCGCTCACCCGGGCATCCGCCAGCGCGATTCCCTCGAGCAGCGCGTCGTACAGCGAGCGCTCCAGGGCCGCGCGATCGATGCCGACGCCGCTGGTCGCGTTCCCCTGCGGGTCGGCATCCACGAGCAACGTCTTCCGCTCGGCCGTGGCCAGCGAGGCAGCGAGGTTCACCGCCGTCGTGGTCTTGCCGACGCCACCCTTCTGGTTCGCGATCGCGATGACGCGAGAGTGCACTGTAACTCGTTGATTTAAAATGAGTTAACTAGCATGACGCGTAACGTGTTGTCGTCTAATCTACTGCGTCGTCGCTGATCAGGAAAGAACCTCGCGGTTTCACGTGAAACTGGAGCCGGTATTCCGTTTCACGTGAAACAATCCGGCCATCGCTTCTAGGCTAGGCGACGCGGCGACGCCAGCGCAGGGCTTCCATGACGAGGTTGTGGAGATCGCTCGGGGATACACCGGGGATCCGGGACGCCTGCGCCAAGGACGCCGGACGAATCCGGTCGAGCTTCTGCCGCGCCTCGGTGGAGAGGCTGGCGAGCTCGACGTACCGCAGGTCGTGGGGCAGGGTGAACGACGCGAGCTCCTCGAGCCGGCCCGCCGCCTCCCGCTCCCGCGCGAGATACCCATCGTACTTCAACTCGATCTCCGCGGCGGTGAGTGCGGCTTCGCTCAAGTCCGCGCCCACGCTCGCCGCATGGAAGAGCAGCGCCAAAGACACGCGCGGGCGCTTGGCCAGCGTGGCGATGCGCTCGGTGGTCGAGACACTTCCACCGGCCGCCGCGAGTGCGGCAGCCGCCTGATCGGGCGTGATCGTCGTCGCGCGGGCGACTTCGAGTGCACGCTCCTCCTCCGCAAGGCGGAGCTCCGCCGTGCGCCGCTCGCTGTCGTCCAGCAGGCCGAGTCGCGCGGCGAGAGGATAAAGCCGCCGCAACGCATTGTCCTGACGCAGCAGCAGCCGGAATTCGGCGCGCGACGTAAAAAGGCGGTACGGTTCGTCCACGCCTCGGGTCACCAGGTCGTCCACCAGGACGCCGACGTAGGCATCATCCCGGCCGAACACGACCGGCTCGAGCCCACGCCCACGGCGCACGGCGTTGATGCCAGCCACGACGCCCTGGCCCGCGGCTTCTTCGTACCCGGTTGTCCCGTTGATCTGGCCGGCGAAGAACAGCCGCTCAACGGTCTTCGTTTCGAGCCACGGGGTCAGTTGATCCGGCGGATAGTAGTCGTACTCGATCGCGTAGCCCGGACGAGTCATCTCGGCGCGCTCGAGCCCGGGGACGGCTCGCAAGAACTCGAGCTGCACGCGGACGGGCAGGGAAGTGGACAGCCCATTTGCGTACAGCTCGCGTGTGTCCAGCCCCTCGGGTTCCAGGAAGATCTGGTGACGCGTCGCCTCGGGGAATTTGACGATCTTGTCCTCGATGGAGGGGCAGTAGCGAGGTCCGCGTCCGCTGATCGCTCCACCGTACAGCGCCGATTCCTGGAGATGGGTGCGAATGATCTGCTTCACATCCTCCCCTGCCCACGTAATCCAGCACGGCACCTGCCGCGGGAGGTCCGCGCGCTCGAAGAAGGAGAATCGAAAGCCCCCGTCTTCACCGTCCTGGCGCTCGACCTTGGACCAGTCGACCGTCCTGCCATCGATGCGCGGCGGAGTCCCCGTCTTGAAGCGTGATACCGTAAGTCCAATATTTTCAATATCTTGCGCCATTTCCACCGATGGCAAATCCCCCGCGCGGCCAGCCGGAATCTGGGTGTCGGTCCCGAGGTGGATCTTGCCCCGCAGAAACGTCCCGGCGGTGATGACCACGGTTCGCGCCGTGAAGCGCCGGCCGTCCGCCGTCTCGACGCCGCGCACGCTCTGGCCCTCGATCAGCAGGCGCGCGACCATGCCCTGGGTGATCTGCAAGTGGTCCAGCCGTTCGAGCAGCAGACGTACGGCGCGGCGATACAACGCACGATCGCATTGCGCGCGCGGGGCCCAGACGGCCGGCCCCTTGGAGCGGTTGAGCATCCGGAACTGAATCGTGGCCCGATCGGCGGCGCGGCCCATGATGCCGCCCAGGGCGTCGACCTCGCGGACGACGGTGCCCTTGGCGATGCCCCCGATGGCCGGATTGCAGGACATCTGGCCGATGGTGTCGAGGTTCGCCGTCAGGAGCAGGGTCCTGGCGCCCAGGCGAGCGGCCATGGCGGCGGCTTCGGTGCCGGAGTGGCCGCCGCCGACGACTAGGACCTCATAGTCATGAGTCATGGGCCAGAACCTAGTAACCCAGAGGGCTGGTGACTAGGCGAGACGGATAGACGGGTAGACGGGTAGGGGTAGGTTGAGGCTAGGGACGAGCCTGTCTTGCGGCGTTCTCCCCAATCTTGCGGAGCAATCCGTACAAGGTCTTGCTCGTCTCCGTTGCAAGTGCCTCGAGGCGGCCGTAGTCGGCAGGCTGGATGTACCCTACGTCTCGTGCCATCTCGATGATGGTCTCGACTTCGGCAAGCGACCCACGGGCGATATCGAGACTGCGACGGTATTCGCGGCTGCCTCGCTTCGCGCTGCCTTCGGCGATGTTGAGTGGAACGCTGTAGGCCGAACGCCGCAACTGATCTCCGAGCCCTGTCTGCTCGTGCTCAGGGAATTCCCGCGCTGCCTTCACGCACTCCACCGCAAGCCGCTGTGCATGTTGCCAAGCCTTAAGATTGCGATACGGTGGCATGCTGTGAGAGTAGCAAGGTATGAGAAGGGGTCCGGCATCGTTTTCACGCGAGCCGGACCCCCGCTACGCACTACCTTCCTCCAACCGCTACCCGTCTACCCGCCTACCCGTCTGTTTTAGGCTGCTCTGACCCATCGCACCAGCTCCTTCAAGTTCGGCCGCTTTCCGGTCATCAGAATCCCGACCCGGTAGATCCGCGAGGCGATCCATGTCACCACGATGATCGACACGAACAGGATGGCGAGCGACAGAGCCACCTCGCTCAGGGGAAGATTGCCCGCCGCCCAGCGGACCGGCATGGCGATCGGCGAGCTGAAGGGGACCATGGAAAGCGTCACCGACAGCGTGGAGCCGGGGTCGTTCAGCATGGCGAACATGCTGATGAACGACGCGACGAGGAGCATGGTCACCGGCTGCTGTGCCTGCCTGGCTTCCTGCTCGTTGGACGACATCGCGCCCACCGCCGCGAACATCGCTGAATACAAAAAGAAGCCGCCGATGAAATACGCACCAAACACGATCGCGGTCGTGGCGGTCACGTGGGGGACCTGGAAGACCTGCCCGGCATCGTCCGTCGCTCGACTGCCCAGGAGGTGGCTGCGCTGCGCGATCAGCACGCGGGCGGACAGGCCCCACAACAGAAACTGGAAGATGGACACCGCCCCCACCCCCAGGACTTTCCCCAACAACAACTGGAATGGCCGCAGCGACGACAGCAGCACCTCGACGATCCGTGTCGTCTTTTCCTCCAAGACCGAACTCATCACGTTGATCCCGTACAGCAGGATCGCCATGTAGAGAATGATGCCCATGAAGTAGGCGAGGGAAAACGATTGTGCGGCGCTCTCACTCGTCGTCTTGCCACCGGCGATCTTCTTGGAGTCGAGGTCCACTCGTACTTGCGACCGTGCCACGATTTGGGGGTCGACACCGGCCCGCTCCAGCCGAACGGAGAGCGCCAAACCTCGCAACGTGCCTTCCAGCGTACCGATCGCCTTGAACGCCGAGACATTGGACGCGCGATACTCCGCCTTGCCGGAATCGACCAGTGCATCGGTCAGCAACAGGAATCCGTCGAGCCGCTTCGCGCTCACATCGTCCGTCAGCGTCAGCGTGTCAGCACCGCGCCCGCCCGCCGGAATGCTCGTGGCCACGAACACCTTGCTTTGCGTGAGCTGTTCCGCCACCCGCTGCCCCAGGTGCGAAGTGGTCCCATCGACGACGACGATCCGCTTGACGCCGCCCCCACTCGCGAGGAGGGTCGGCAGAATGAAGATGCCGCCAAAGAACAGCGGACCGAGCAGGACGATGACCCAGAACCATCTCTGCCGGACGCGTTCCGTGAACTCGCGTCGCACTACCGCCAGGATCTTATCCACGAGCGACCTCCTCGGGCCGCGCCGCGGCCGTCGCGGCCTCGGGACCGACCAGATCGATGAAGATCTTGTTGAGAGACGGCTCCGCGAGCTCGAACCGCGACAGGCGGGCGCCGGAGCTCACCAGGGCCTGTAGAATCCCCTGGGCATCGGCGCTCGCGGCCAACTCCAATTCGGCGAATTGCCCCGAGACATCGGCCTTGGCCACGAGTTGGCGGTCGGCGAACACCCGGTCGGCCGCCCCGCGGGCCCCGTCGAAATTGACGAGGACGTGTCGGCCGCCGTGCATTCGCTTGACCTCGGCGAGTGGGCCGTCCACGAGCTTCTTGCCGCGCGCGATGATGCACACGGAGTCGCACAGCTTCTCGGCCTGCTCCATGATGTGGGTCGACAGCAGAATCGTCTTGCCGCGGGCGCGCAGCTCCAGCACCGTCTCCTTGAGGACCTGTGCGTTCACGGGGTCCAGTCCCGAGAAGGCCTCGTCCATCACCAGGAGGTCCGGGTCGTGCAGGATGGTCGAGATGAACTGCACCTTCTGCTGCATACCCTTGGACAGCTCGTTGACCTTGCGCAGGCGCCAGTCGCTGAGCCCCAGGCGCTCGAGCCACGCCAGAGCCTTCGGGCGCGCCGCGCGGCGGTCCATTCCCTTCATCTCCGCCAAGAACAGCAACACGTCGAGCACGCGCATCTTGGGGTACAGACCCCGCTCCTCCGGCAGGTACCCGACGCGCTCCGATTGCCCGAGCCCGCCAGTGCCGCCGAACAGGCTCACCGTTCCGGCGTCCGGCACGTAGATGCCCATGATCATGCGAATGGTGGTGCTTTTCCCCGCGCCGTTCGGCCCGAGCAGGCCGTAAATCACGCCCGGCGGTACGGTGAGGGAGAGCGCGTCCACCGCGGTGTGTCCGGCGAAGCGCTTGGTGATGCGATCGGCGACGAGAATGGCTGTGGTCATAGACCCCGCTGGAGAACGGATTCGGCGACTCCGGGTTTCAGCGGGGGATAAGCTACTCGGTCGTGACGGGCTCCGCCGCGGCCTGCAGCGCCGCGTGCAGTGTATGCCAGGAAAGACTGGCGCACTTCACCCGGACCGGAAAGCGCCGCACACCGGCCAGCGCGGCCAGCTTCCCGAGCCGGGCCGTGTCCAGCGGCGCGTCCGGTGGGGACGTCAGCATCGTGTGAACTTCCTGAAACAAGGCCTCGGCCTCCGGCCGGGTCTTGCCGAGCACCGCGCCGGTCATGAGGGAGGCAGCCGCCTGCGAGATGGCGCAGCCCGAGCCCTGGAACCCGATATCGGCGATGCGGTCGCCGTCCAGCTCGACCTCCAGCCGAATCTGATCGCCGCACAGCGGGTTCGAGCCCTCCGCCGAGCGTGACGGGTGGGGCAGCTTCTTGAAATTCCTCGGACTGCGGTTGTGCTCGATGATGAGCTGCTGATACAGATCGCCAAGATCGGCCATCACGAAAAGACCTTCCGGACCTTCTCCAGTGCCGCCACGAGCGCATCGACGTCCGCCCGCGTGTTGTAGAGCGCGAACGAGGCCCGGGCGGTGGCGGGGATGCCGAAGAAGTCCATCACGGGCTGGGTACAGTGATGGCCGGTGCGGATCGCCACGCCCTCCTGATCCACGATGGTGCCGACGTCGTGGGCGTGCACGCCCCCCACCACGAACGAGACGACGCTCGCCTTGTGCGCCGCCGTGCCGACGAGCTGCACACCGGGAATATCGCGCAGTCGCGCGGTGGCGTAGGACAGCAGGTCGCGCTCGTGCGCGGCCACAGCCGCCCAGTCGAGCGATCCGAGGTAGTCGATCGCCGCGCCCAGACCGATCGCCCCGGCGATGTGCGGCGTCCCGGCCTCGAACCGGGCGGGGAGGTCGGCGTAGGTGGTCTTCGCGAAGGTCACCGACTTGATCATGTCGCCGCCACCCTGATACGGCGGCATTGTCTCGAGCCACTCCGTCTTTCCGTAAAGCACCCCGATGCCGGTCGGTCCGAACATCTTGTGCCCCGACACGGTGTAGAACTCGGCCCCCAATTCCTGCACGTCGATCTTCAGGTGCGGCGCCGCCTGGGCCCCGTCCACGAGGACCGGAATGCCGCGGGCGTGTGCCAGCCGCACGATCTCGGCCACGGGATTGATCGTCCCGAGCGAATTGGACACATGCGCAACGGCGACGATTCTCGTCCGATCGGAGAGCAGGCGGGCGTAGTCGTCGAGCTGCAGCTCGCCGCGGCGGTTCATCGGAATGACGCGCAGCACCGCCCCACGCTCCTCACACACGAGCTGCCAGGGGACGATGTTCGAATGGTGCTCCATCGCGGAGACGAGCACTTCGTCTCCCGGCTGCAGCCGGGGGCGACCCCAGCTCGACGCGACGAGGTTGATGCCTTCGGTCGTGCCGCGCACGAAGATGATCTCGCGGGTGGCGGCGGCGTTGAGAAACGCCCGGGCCTTCTCCCGCGCCTTCTCGTACTCGGCGGTCGCGCGCTCGCTCAGGTCGTAGACGCCGCGGTGGACGTTGGCGTTCTCGGTCGTGTAGTAGCGCTCGAGGCGATCGATGACCGCGCGGGGTTTCTGGCTCGTAGCGGCGTTGTCGAGATAGACGAGCGGCTTGCCGTGAGCGGTGGTGGCGAGGATGGGGAAGTCGGCGCGCAGGCGTACCGGGTCGAAGGCGATGGTCGCGCCCGCGGGCGGTGCCTGCCGTACGGTCGTCACGCCGCGCCCGCCTCGACGTCGGGGACGCCCAGCCGGTGCCGGATCTGCCGATCGAGGCGCGCGCGCGCGCCCGGGATCGCCACCCGGTCGAGAATGTCCGCCCCGAACCCGTAGGTCAGCAGGCCCCGCGCCTCCGCTGCGCCGATGCCGCGGCTCTTCAGATAGAAGAGCGCCGTTTCGTCGAGCGGGCCGACGGTCGAGCCGTGGGTGCACTTCACGTCGTCGGCGTAGATCTCGAGCTGCGGCTGGCTGTCCGCCCGCGCCGCATCGGAGAGCAGCAGGTTGTTGTTGGTCTGCTTCGAATCGGTGCGCTGCGCCCCGGGCCGGACGATGATCCGGCCGTTGAAGACGCCGCGCGATTCGTCGTCGAAGACGCCGTTGAAGTACTCGTGGCTCTCACCGTGCGGCTGGGCGTGCACGATGGTCGTGTGGTGATCCACGTGCTGATGGCCGCGGAGCACGGAGAGCCCGTTCAGGATCAGGTAGGCCCCCGTCCCGTCGAGCACCGCGTTGATGTCGTGGCGCACCAGCGCGCCGCCGAGCGCGACCGTGGTGAAGACCAGCCGGCTGTCGCGGCCCTGGTGCGATTGCGTCGTCGCGATGTGGTAGCTGCGCTCGCCCTCGCGCTGCTCCCGGCACAGCTCGAGCTGGGCGCCGTCCTCCAGGACGATTTCCGTGACCGCGTTGGTGAGCGAGACACCCGCGGGTGTCGCCTCGTAGGCTTCCACGAGTTTGACCTGCGCTCCCCGCTCCACCACGACCAGCAGGCGCGGATGCGCCATCGGCCGCGCGGTGCCCGTGGGGATCCGGCAGGTGAGGTGAATCGGCTGCTCGATTACCGCGCCCGCCTTGACGTGCACCAGGGCGCCGTCAGCCAGAAAGGCGGTGGCGAGGGCGGTGAACGGATTCTCCTCCACCAGCGCGTAGCGCGCGAGATGGGCCCGCACCAGGTCCGGCTGCTGTTGCAGCGCCTGATCGAGCGGCATCACTGTAGCGCCTGGCGGCGTCGGCCCCGTTTCCCAGCGCACGGATTGCCGCTGAAACGCGATATCGGCGATCGGCTGGACGTTCGTGAAGCGCCACTGCTCCGAGCGGGTGGAGGGAAACCCGACCTCGGTGAACCGCGCGATGCCCCGCTGCCGCAGCTCCCGCAGCCACGGCGGCGCGGCCGCCGCGCCGTTCCCGGCGAACGCCTCGTACTGCCCGACGAAATGCGCCGTCACGAGACCGCCGCTCCCTCCGGCCTCACCCAGTCGTATCCCTTCTCCTCGAGCGTCAGCGCCAGCTCCTTGCCGCCGGACTTCACGATGCGGCCCTCGGCCAGCACGTGGACGTAGTCAGGGACGATGTAGTTGAGCAGCCGCTGGTAGTGGGTCACGACCACAAAAGAACGCTCAGGCGAGCGCAGCTGGTTCACAGCCTCGGCGACGGTCTTGAGGGCGTCGATGTCGAGACCCGAGTCCGTCTCGTCCAGGATCGCCAGGCGCGGCTCGAGCACCGCGAGCTGCAGGATCTCGTTGCGCTTCTTCTCTCCGCCCGAGAACCCCTCGTTGACGGCCCGGTTCATGAGGCTGTCGTCCCAGCCGATCGCCTTGAGCTTGTCCTCGAGGACCTGGAGGAAATCCAGGGGATCGAGCTCGGGCTGTCCCTTGTGCTTGCGGATCGCATTGACCGCCGAGCGCAGGAAGTAGGAGTTGGTGATGCCGCGAATGGAGACGGGGTACTGGAAGGCGAGAAACACGCCTTCCCGCGCCCGCTCCTCGGGGTCGAGCTCCAACAGGTCTTTGCCGTCATAACGCACCGACCCGCCCGTCACCGTGTAGGCTGGATGGCCGGCCAGAACCTGGGCGAGGGTGCTCTTCCCGGAGCCGTTGGGTCCCATCACCGCGTGCACCTCGCCGCTGCGCACCTGCAGCGACACGCCGTGCAGGATCTCCTTGCCTTCGACGGAGGCGTGGAGGTCTTTGATCTCGAGCAGGACCTGGTCGGTCATCCGACGCTCCCCTCGAGCGAAATCCCCAGCAGGTTCTGCGCTTCCACCGCGAACTCCATCGGCAGCTCCTTGAAGACTTCCTTGCAGAATCCGTTGACGATCATCGACACGGCGTCCTCGGCCGAGAGGCCGCGCTGTTTGCAGTAGAAGATCTGGTCCTCACCGATCTTCGAGGTGGACGCTTCGTGCTCCATGATCGCCGAGCTGTTGCGCACGTCGATGTAGGGGAAGGTGTGCGCCCCGCACTCGCTGCCGATCAGCATCGAGTCGCACTGCGAGTAATTGCGGGCTCCCTCGGCGCCCTTCATGATCTTCACGAGCCCCCGGTAGGTGTTCTGCCCGTGGCCGGCGGAGATCCCCTTCGACACGATCGTGCTCTTCGTGTTCTTGCCGATGTGGATCATCTTGGTCCCGGTGTCGGCCTGCTGGCGGTGGTTGGTGACCGCCACCGAGTAGAACTCGCCGATCGAGCCGTCGCCCTGGAGCAGGCAGCCCGGGTACTTCCAGGTGATGGCGGAGCCGGTCTCGACCTGGGTCCAGGAGATCTTGGAGTTCCGGCCGCGGCAGGCGCCGCGCTTGGTGACGAAGTTGTAGATCCCGCCCTTTCCCTCTTCATCGCCCGGATACCAGTTCTGGATCGTGGAGTACTTGATCTGGGCGTTGTCGAGCGCCACGAGCTCCACCACGGCGGCGTGCAGCTGGTTCTCGTCGCGCGTCGGGGCGGAGCAGCCCTCGAGGTAGGAGACGTGGCTGCCTTCCTCGGCGATGATCAGGGTGCGCTCGAACTGACCAGTTGAAGACGCGTTGATGCGGAAATAGGTGGAAAGCTCGAGCGGGCAGCGGACGCCTTTCGGGATGAAGGCGAACGACCCGTCGGTGAACACCGCGGAGTTGAGCGCGGCGAAGTAGTTGTCGTTCGTCGGCACGACCGTGCCGAGATACTGGCGGACCAGATCGGGATGCTCGCGGATCGCCTCGGAGATGGGGCAGAAGATGACCCCGAACTTGGCCAGCTCGGCGCGGAACGTCGTGGCGACGGACACCGAGTCGAACACCGCGTCCACCGCGACCCCGGCGAGCCGCTTCTGCTCGGCGATGGGAATGCCCAGCTTCTCGAACGTCTCGAGCAGCTTGGGGTCGACCTGGTCGAGGCTCTCCACCTTGGGCCGCTGCTTCGGGGCCGCGTAGTAGCTGATCGCCTGGTAGTCGATGGGCCCGTATTTCACGTTGGCCCAGGTCGGCTCCTTCAGCGTGAGCCAGTGGCGGTACGCCTTGAGACGCCATTCGAGCATCCACTCGGGCTCGCCCTTCTTGGCCGAGATGAGCCGGATGACGTCCTCGCTCAGGCCCGGCGGCACGGACTCCGATTCGATATCCGTGACGAACCCGTACTTGTACGGTTGGAGTACGTGGGCTTCGATCGATGTCATACGGACTCTCCGCGCTCGGCATCGGGCGCGCCGAACGTGCCGAAGGTGATGGAGTACTCGCAGGCGTTGCAGCCACTGACGATGTGGGTGGTGCGCTCCACGCTCGCGGCCAGGACGGTCTGGAGGAACTTGGCTTCGACGGCGCACACTTCGGGATAGCGCTCCGCGACCGAGCGGATGGCGCAGTTGTGCTCGGCCAACCGGAAGCCGCCGGCGGCCGCGTCGGTTTCGGCCATGTAGCCCGCCTCGTTCATCACGTGGGCCACCGCCGCCAGGCGCCGCTCCGGCGCCACGCCGACGAGCTCGGCCTGGAGCCGGCGCGTCAGGTCCGCGTAGTGATCCTCGAACAGCGAGACCGCCGCTTCGCGACCCTGCTTTTCCGAGAGATGATCGAGCAGGTTGGTGAGCGTCTCTTCGTAGCGCCTCGGGAAGACCGCCTCGCCCTGCGCGGAGAGCCGGTAGGCGAACGTCGGAGCCCCGACGCCGCGCTGCTCCCGGCCGTAGGTCACGAGTCCTTCGCCCTCGAGCTCTTTCAAATGGTGACGCACGGCGTTGGTCGACACGCCGAGTTTCCCGGCCAGGTGCTTGGCCGTGAGCGGCTGGGCGCGCTTGAGCTCCAGCAGCACTTCACCCCGCAGGCCCTTGTGGGCGGCGAGGCCGGGATGGTTGATGTCCATGGGGGAAATCGTACACGGGGATCGGCGATTGTCAACTAAATGCAAGCTGATTTTGACTAATTCCTAATGCACTGTGCAGTAATGCGATACGCGAAACCGTCAGGTGTCAATCTCCAGTTGGCGGGGGAGAGGTGGAGCATCAGCGGATCACCGTGCGCGCCTTGACAATGTGGCGCATGTAAACGATTACAGTGATGGCGCCGAGCGGAGGGCTTGGGCTCTGGTAACCATCAAAGAGGTCGCCGAGCGAGCGGGGGTCTCTGTGGCCACCGTCTCCCGGGTCTACAACCACAGTCACCGCGTGCGTGAGGAGACCCGGCTCCGGGTCCGCCACACGGCGCAGCGCCTGGGCTACAGTCCGCACGGTGCCGCCCGCAGCCTCGTCACCAACCGCACCCACACCATCGGCGTGCTGCTCCCCGACCTCTACGGGGAGTTTTTTTCAGAGCTCATCCGGGGCATCGATCAGACCGCTCAGGCACGCGGCTATCACCTGCTGCTCTCGAGCGCGCGCAGCCGGGTCGACTCTCTCGAGCCGGCGCTGCGATCGATGCGGGGGCGCGTGGACGGCCTCATCCTCATGACGCCGGATCTGGACGCGGCGGCGGCGGGTCGCAGCCTGCCGGCGGGATTCCCGGTGGTCCTACTCAACGGTCCGCCGAGCGACGCCGCGTGCGACAGCTTCGTCATCGCCAATTTCGACGGCGCCCGCTCGATGGTACGCCATCTCGCGTCGCTCGGGCACCGGCGCATCGCGATCATCTGCGGAGCGGAGCAGAACTTCGACGCCGCGGAACGGCTGCGCGGTTATCGCACGGCGCTGGCCGAGCTCGGGCTCGACACCGACCCGGGGCTCGAGCTGCCCGGGGACTTCAGCGAGGCGGCGGGCCACGACGCCGCGCGCCGGATGCTGGAGCGCGATCTGCGGCCGAGCGCGGTGTTCGCCGCCAACGACGGGATGGCGATCGGCGCGCTCTCGGCGTTTCGCGATGCGGGGCTGCGGGTGCCGGACGACATCGCGGTCGCGGGCTTCGACGACATCCCGATGGCGCGCTACGTCGAGCCGACGCTCTCGTCGGTGCGGGTGGACATCAGCGAGCTGGGCAAGAACGCCACCGATCGGCTGCTCGACGCGCTGGGAGAGCCCGCGCCCCGAACCCTGCGACACCACACACTGCCCACGACGCTCGTCGTGCGGCGTTCCTGCGGCGCGCCCGGCGGCGCGGCCCGTTCCACACCGTTCACACCCCTTGGAGGGACAGCTGTATGAGGACATCGACAGGTAAACGCTGGCTGGGATGGGGGCTCGCCCTGCTGGGCCTCTGCGTCCTGGGCGCGGGAACGGCCGCCGCGCAATCGACGACGGGCACGATTCGCGGGTACGTCCGAGATCAGAATGGCACGCCCCTCGTGGCAACTCAGGTTGAGGCGCGCAACATCGAGAGTGGTGTCATGCGTAGCGCGCTCTCGAATGCGGAGGGCGCGTACATCCTCGTCGGCCTCGTGCCCGGGATCTACGACGTCACCGCCCGCCACATCGGCAATACCCCGCAGGCGCGCCGTGCAGTGGTTTCCATCGGCGCGACGCTGCTTGCCGACTTCACGTTGCAGACCGGCGCGGTCGAGGTGGCCGGCGTGACCGTCGAAGCCGGTGCGCCGGCGATCGAGACGCGGACGTCGGAGGTCGCGACCAACGTCACGCCGCAGCAGATCACCAGTCTCCCCACGAGCAACCGAAACGTGTTTGATCTAGCGGCCCTGGCCCCCGGTGTCGTGACGCAAAACGACCAGATCAACTCGACGCGGCGTACATTCGTGGCCGGAGCGTACGGCCCGGCGTTCGGCGCGGATCAGGTCAACGTGTTCATCGACGGCGCGAGCTACAAGAACGATCTCCTCAGGGGCGGGGTCGTCGGCCAGGACAGGAGCAGGGGCAATCCATTCGCGCGCAACTCGGTGCAGGAATTCCGGGTGATCACCCAGAATTACAAGGCCGAATATCAGAAGGCCTCGAGCGGGGTGATCGTCGCCACCACCAAGTCCGGGGGGAACACCTGGCAGGGCAATGCGTTCTTCGGGTTCCAGAATGCAGGGCTCGTGGCGCTCGATACGTTCCAGCGGGCGAACAAGGCGACCAACCCCAGCTTCACCGAACCCGACTACACGCGGTACCAAATGGGGTTCTCCATCGGCGGGCCGATCATCTTGAATCGCCTGCACTTCTTCGGCTCCTACGAAGGCAACATCCAGAACCGGACCAGTCGAGTGAGCATCAACCCGCCAGCCGGATACCCGGCCCTCAACGCACTCAACCTGTCCCAGTTCAACGGCGATTTCCGATCGCCGTTTCGCGAGACGCTGCTGTTCGGCAAGTTGAGCTACGAGGCGACTCCGAATTCCTCGCTGGAGCTCAGCGTCGATGGTCGCCACAACAGTGATATCCGGGACTTCGGCGCCCTGTTCAACCAGCCCGATCATTCATTCCAGAACGCGAACCTGCTGAACGTGAACACCTATACCGGGCGTGCCAAATACAGCTACTTCCGCGGCGCGCTCCTGAACGAGGCCACGATCGGTTACCAGCAGTATCATGACCAGAGCCAGCCGGACAATCCCGGGTCGATCACCCAGTTCTTCTGCTGCAACTTCACGGCCTGGGTCGGCAGCAACTTCACCGTCCAGGACTTCAAGCAGAACCGCCTCACCCTCAGGAACGACCTGACCTACTCCGGCTTCAACCGGGGTGGCCAGCACGTATTCAAGACCGGCATCAACGTGGACTTCCTCACGTACGACGTGACCAAGCGGAACTCCGAGAATCCCCTGTTCGTCTGGACCGACGCCGACAGCTTCAATATTCCGGAGCACGTGGAATTCCAATTCGGCGATCCGAGCTACAACGACCACAACGCCGAAATTGGCGCGTACCTCCAGGACGACTGGAGCCCGACTTCGCGGCTGACGTTCAACGTTGGGATCCGGTGGGACTACGAAACCAACATGATCAACACGAAGTACAAGACCCCGCAGGACGTGGTGGATACGCTGACCAAGTACGATACGCTCCTGTTCCAGCCGCTGGACAAGAGCCGGTATTTCACCGACGGTACGCAGCGCTCCGCCTACGCCGGTGCGCTCCAACCACGGCTCGGTTTCTCGTATCAGCTCGACCAGAGGGGGAACACGACCGTCTTCGGCGGGTGGGGCATCTTCGTGGATCGGACGGTGCACGACCTGACCGCACAGGAGCGGGAGGCGCTGCAACATCCGTCCTACCGGATCAATTTCAAGCGTTTCCCCGCTGATTCGAATGACGCCGGCAAGGCGGTCTGGGACCCGGCGTACCTGGGGGACACGCCCGCCGAGATACTCGCTGCCCTCGGCCCCAACGCCAACGCCAGGGAAGTGAAGCTACTGCCCAACGATCTGCGGCCGCCCCTGGCGCAGCAGTTCAGTTTCGGGGTGCGCCAGCTGTTCGGGAGTTGGGCCGTCTCCGCGTCCTACAACGGGGCACGCACCAATCACGTGTTCACCTTCAGCTGGGCTAACATCGACTTCCCGTGTGGGAACGGGAGCTGCTTCACCGCGCACACCATTCCCGGATTCAGCAACATCCTGGTCGCTTCGACCTCCGGGAAGGCGTGGTATGACGCGCTCCAAGTGAGAGTCGATCGGCCTTATCGACGCTCGAGTCCGCGGTTCGGCTGGGGCGCCGGATTGGCCTACACCTACGCCAAGCGCCAGACGCAGGGCTTCAACGACGATTTCAGCTTCCCCAACACGAGCTTCTATCCGAAGCAACCGCGGAACGACGAGCGCAGTCATGTCGTGGCGAACTGGATCCTCGACCTGCCGTACGCGTTCGGCATTCAGTTCAGCGGCCTCATCACACTCGGCAGCGGCACGAAGTCCGATATCGGTGACTTCTTCGGAGCGCCGGGCAATCCACCGCCGCAACTGGGCGGTTTCTCACCCCCGAAGAGCAGCTTCATCGTCCCAAAAGCATGGGCGTTCCGAAACGTCGACGTTCGGTTTCGGAAGGATTTCCCGCAGATTTCGGGAACGACGCTCGGCTTGACGGTGGACATCTTCAACGTGTTCAACTACCAGAACTTCGGATGCTTCAACACCTTTAACCCCACCGACGTGAATTTCGGCAAGGCGAGCTGCACGGTCAGCGATCCGCGCCGACTCCAAATCGGGGGCGAGTACAGCTTCTAGCTCCTAACTAGTCGCCGGTCCCCGGCCAGTTGTGCCGGGGGCCGGCGCAGGTCAACTACCACCACGGGGGTAATCTCAGCGCAGAGTCCAAGGAGGATCGACTGGCGAAGATGATTACTCAACAGCACAGGAGGACCAGATGACCACGCACAGGAACGTGCTACTAAGCCTCCCACTCGCAGCTGTTTCTATCGTCTTTGCCTGTTCCAGGGACGGCCGCGTCACAGGCGTGGAAAGCAACGACCCGCTAGTACGCAACGTGGTAGCCCTAGGTTTTCGCAGCGACATGATCAGGGACATGGGAGATTAATTCTTGGTCGAGGGCGACGTCATAATATCCAAGACATCGCTCGGTGGTTCTGGCGAGCCTCGGCCGCAATTCCAATGGACTACCGATGTGCTCGTCGGTTCGTCGCAGGTCCAGAACATCACCGCCGATCTCGGCGGCCTAGCCAGCCAGCCCGCCTGGCAGACTGCAGCCCGGCAGGCACTGGTGGAGTGGAATAGAGTCAATTGCAGCAGCGTTCGCCTCGTCGAAGCGAGTCCGGGGGACATCACCTTCAGCACCTTCTCTACGTTCCCAAACGTCGCGGCAGCAGCCAGTTTCCCTGTCGACGCGCCTCCCGGGAGTGGTAAGCCCGGTCCCACCATCAGGGTGAACGTCTCGTACACCGGCTCGCCGAATAACTCCAGTACGAAGTTCCGCAACATGGTGCACGAGATTGGCCACACGGTCGGATTCCGGCATACCAACTGGCAGAGCCAGGGAGAGCCTCAGTCTCCTCCGGGCGCCAACTTAGTACCAGGCACGCCTCAGACGGACGCAGCATCCGTCATGAATGGCGGCACAGCAACGTCTTCGTGGAGTGGGTTCAGCACGTATGACACGGTCGCAACGAGGACCCGATACCCCGGCGGTCTCTGTGTCCAGCCCATCACAGGCTCAGCTACCATGAGTGCGGGCAACACCTGCTACTATTATGCCTCCGCCACTGGCGGGGTTGCCCCCTACACTTTTACATGGTCTTGGACCACCACCGACGGGGGTTCCGTAGGCGGCTACTCGCCGGCTAACGGAACCTTCCTTCTTGCCGCCCAGAGCTCGTACGGGACGGTGAAGCTGGCGGTCACAGCTACCGATGCCGCGGGGGGAGCGGGAACCGGCTTGAAGACCATAACGATCAGCCCCTTGTACCCCTGCAACCACTGAAGCGTCGGGATGCCTGGGGGCATGGCTTGGAGACAGTGATGAGTTGCCCTCGCTTCGACAGATACCTCCTGATCTCACGAATCGGGACAGGAGGTATCTGACAGGGCGGGAAAGGAGGCCGTCGGTGGTGGAACAGTGAATCGCCGTCCGGCAGGCCTCTTCAGCTGTGACTCTTGACCCTCTCAGGATTCCGACAAGTGTGCGCTATTCGGAGCCTACCGTTCGTCCCTCGGTGTGCACTGGTCCTCGCGCTGGCCGGATGCGGGGGCAGCGCAGCCCCGCTCTTGGGCCCCGGCTCGCCGCGTGCCCAAGCATTCCTCGACACGCTCGAGCAGCGGACCTTCAACTTCTTCTGGGAGCAGAGCAACGCGCAGACGGGGCTCACCCCGGACCGTTGGCCTAGTCTCACCTTCTCGAGCATCGCGGCGGTCGGGTTCGCCCTGACGGCCTATCCGATCGGCGCCGAGCGGGGCTACGTGACCCGGAGCCAGGCCGCCGATCGCACCCTCGCCACGCTGCGTTGGTTCTGGCTGGCCCCACAAGGCCCTCAGGCGACGGGCACGAGCGGGTACCACGGGTTCTTTTATCACTTTCTCGACCTGCAGAACGGCCAGCGCTTTCAGACCGTCGAGCTCTCGACCATCGACACCGCGCTGCTGCTGGGCGGTGTGCTGTTTTGCCGCGAGTACTTCAACGGCGCCGATTCGACCGAGGCGGCGATCCGCGCCACCGCTGATTCGCTCTACGCCCGCGCCGACTGGGCGTGGGCGCAGCGCACCCCGCCGCTCGTCAACATGGGATGGACGCCCGAAAGCGGCTGGCAGCCACTCGACTGGCGCGGCTACAACGAGGCGATGCTGGTCTACATCCTGGCCCTCGGCTCTCCCACGCACCCGATCGATTCGACCGCCTGGGCCGCCTGGAGCGCGACCTATCAATGGGGGAGCTACTACGGGCAGGCGCACATCGGGTTCGCTCCGCTGTTCGGTCACCACTACACGCACGTCTGGGTGGACTTCCGCGGCGTCGCGGACGAGTACACCCGCTCGCACGGCCTCGACTATTTCGAGAACACCCGCCGCGCGACGCTGGCGCAGCGTGCGTACGCGATCGCCAACCCGGGCCGCTGGTCGGGATACGGCGCCGACGTCTGGGGACTGTCCGCCTCGGATGGTCCCGCGGACGCGACGCTTCCCGTCAACGGCTTGCCGCGGCACTTCTTCACCTACGCCGCGCGCGGGGCGTCATTCACGGAGGTGCGTGACGACGGGACCATCGCGCCCACGGCCGCCGGCGGCTCGATCCCGTTCGCGCCGGAAGTCGCGGTGCCAGCGTTGATCGCGATGCGCGAGCGCTACGGCGACTGGGTGTTCGGCAGCTACGGATTCCTCGATGCCTTCGATCCGACCTTCCAGTTTTCGGGCCAGGCGAGCGCGGGAAAGGTCGTCGCCGGGCAGGGCTGGTTCGACACGGACTACCTGGGCATCGACCAGGGGCCGATCCTCGCGATGATCGCGAACTACCGCAGCGACCTCGTGTGGAAGTTCATGCGCAAGAGTCCCTACATCATCCGGGGTCTGCGCCGCGCGGGGTTCCGCGGCGGCTGGCTGGACCAGGCGCCGTGACGCTCCCCCGGCGACGCATCCTCGTCTGCGCCGCCCTCGGGCTGCTCGCAGCCGGATGCGCGCCGCGCGAGTCGCCCGACACGGTGCGGTTCTGGGCGTTCGGCAGGGAAGGCGAGGTCGTGGCGCAGCTGGTGCGCGACTTCGAGCGCGGGCACCCCGGCGTCCATATCCGGGTCCAGCAGATTCCCTGGAGCGCCGCGCACGAGAAACTGCTCACCGCACACGTGGGCGACGCCTCGCCCGACCTCGCGCAGATGGGCAACACCTGGGTCCCCGAGATGGTGACGCTGGGCGCGCTGGTCCCGCTCGATTCCCTGGTGCGTACCGCACCCGACATGGATTCGACCGGCCACTTCCCCGGCATCTGGGCGACCAACGTGGTGGACGGCCATGTGTTCGGCGTTCCCTGGTATGTGGACACGCGGGTGCTGTTCTATCGCACCGACATCCTGGCGCGGGCGGGATACAGCCGCATGCCCGACAACTGGGAGGACTGGCACGCGGCGATGCGGGCGATCACCCGCGTGATGGGCCCGGGCCACTACGCGATCTACCTGCCGCTCAACGAGTGGCCGCCGCAGGTCATCCTGGGGCTCGAGCGGGGATCTCCCCTGATCTCCCCCGATGGCCACGGGGTCTTCGCCGATTCGGCGTTCGCCGGCGCGTTCGATTTCCTCCTATCCCTTTACCATGACGGGCTCGCTCCTCCGGTGAGCAACACCGAGATCGCGAACCTGTACCAGGAGTTCGGGCGTGGCACCTTCGCCATGTACATCACGGGCCCGTGGAACATCGGCGAATTCCGCCGCCGGCTCCCCCCTCAGCTGCAACACGTGTGGACGACGGCGCCGCTCCCGGGACCGACAGGACCCGAGAGCGGCGTCTCGCTCGCCGGGGGCTCGAGTCTCGTACTGTTCCGCTCCTCGAAGCACAAGGCGCTGGCGTGGGAGCTGATGCGCTACCTGTCGCGCCCCGACATCCAGGCGCGCTTCTACCAGCTCACGGGAGACCTGCCCGCGCGACGCGAGGCGTGGAACGACTCGATCCTGGCAAACGACCGGGAAGCGCGGGCGTTCCAGATCCAGCTCGGCCGGGCCGTGCCGACGCCCATGATCCCCGAATGGGAGGAAGTGACGACGAAGGTGATGGACGAGACCGAGGCGGCGGTGCGCGGCGGGATCACGCCGAGTCAGGCGCTCAGCGCGCTCGACCGGGACGTGGACCGGCTGCTCGAGCGGCGCCGCTACCTCCTGGCCCGCCGCGGCAGCGGAGAGTGACGCACCACGAGGACCGGCCCGCCTCACGCGCGGCGTGGGTCTTCGTCACCCCTGGGCTCGCCCTGATCGGGGTGTTCTTCGCCATTCCCGTGATCGGCTCGTTCCTGCTGTCGTTCACCGACTTCGACATCTATTCGATCGGGGACCCAGCCAGCACCCGGTTCATCGGCCTCGAGAACTACCGGGCCCTCTTCACGACGCCACTCTTCTGGACCGCGCTGAAGAACACCACGTACTACGTCGCGGTAGGCGGGCCGTTGTCGGTCGCGGTGTCGCTCGCCGCCGCGATCGCGGTCAACGCCAAGGCGGTGCGCTGGAAGCCGTTCTTCCGCAGCGCGTTCTTCGCCCCGTGGGTGACCTCCCTCGTCGCGGTCTCGCTGGTGTGGCGCTACGTCTACCACCCGCAATACGGGCCGCTCAACGCGATGCTCGGCGCCTTGGGGATCGGCCCCATCGACTGGCTCGGCAATCCGCGCTGGGCGATGCCGGCGATCATCCTCGTGTCGGTGTGGAAGAACTTCGGCTACAACATGCTGGTGTTCCTCGCCGGACTGCAGACGGTTCCCGAGGAGCTGTACGAGGCGGCCGATCTCGACGGCGCCGGCGTGTGGCGCCGCTTCCGCCACGTCACCCTGCCGATGCTCGGCCCGACGCTCGTGTTCGTAGGCATCGTGACGATGATCGCGGCGTTCCAGATCTTCAGCGAGCCCTACGTGATGACGCAGGGCGGCCCGCTCAAGAGCACGCTCACGCTGATGCTCTTCATGTACGAGCAAGGGTTCCGCTGGTGGCGCCTCGGCTTCGCCGCCGCCGTGGCGGTGGTGCTCTTCCTGCTGACTCTCGTCGGGACGCTGGTGCAGCTCCGGCTGCGCCGGGAGCGGACGGCGTGAAGCGGAAACTCCAGGCCGCGGCGCTGCACGCGCTGCTGCTCGTGGCTGCCCTGCTGGCGGCCAGCCCGCTCCTGTGGATGCTGTCGGCGTCGTTCATGCGGCAAGGCGAGGCGAACGCCTCCCCGCCGCCACTCATCCCGCACGCGCCGACGCTCGAGCACTACCGCGCGCTCTTCATCAGCCAGAGCCTCGGACGCTACTTCGCGAACAGCGTGATCATCTCGGTGGGCGGCACCCTGCTCGGCGTGCTGATCACCGCCATGGCGGGCTACGCGTTCGCAAAGCTGCGGTTTCGCGGCCGCGACCGGCTGTTCGGCGTGCTGCTCGCCGGCATGGTGGTGCCGGGACAGGTCGCGATGCTGCCGATGTTCCTCGAGCTGCGCCAGCTGGGACTGATCAACACGCTGTTCGGCGCGATGATCCCCGTGCTCGCGCCGATCTACGGCGTGTTTCTGGTGCGCCAGTACGCGCTCTCGATTCCCGACGATTTACTGGACGCCGCCCGGCTGGACGGGGCCGGCGAGCTGCGGATCTTCCGCTCCGTCGTCCTGCCCACGATCGCGCCGGTGCTCGTCACGCTCGGCGTGTTCACGTTTCTCTCTGCCTGGAACGACTTCATGTGGCCGCTCATCGTCTTGAGCGACGACGCGCGCTACACGCTGCCGGTGGCCCTGGCCAACCTGGCCGGCGAGCACGTGCAGGACGTAGAGCTGATGATGGCGGGTGCCGTCGTGACGGTGCTGCCGGTGTTCCTCTCCTTCCTCTTCCTGCAGCGCTACTACATCCAGGGCATCATGGCCGGGAGCGTGAAGGGATGATCGCTCTCGCCATCGCCGGCCTGCTGGTGGGCGTCCAGCGCGACTCCCTCGCGCCGCGACGGCTCGACGACTTCGAGCGAATCACCGCCTGGAGTGCCCATCCGGCCGACGGGGTCCGCATGTCGCTGCACGCCGACCGTGGGCACGACGGCCGCGCGCTGCGTCTCGACTTCGCGTTCGCCGCGGGCGGCGGGTACGCCATCGCGCGCCGAGCGCTTCCCATCGACCTGCCCGCGAACTACGCCTTTTCCTTCTGGATCCGGGGAACGGCCCCGCCCAACACACTCGAGTTCAAGCTGGTGGACGCCTCGGGAGAGAATGTCTGGTGGTATACGGAGCGCGATCGTGCCTTCGACGGGACGTGGCACCGGGTCACCATCCGGAAGCGGCAGATCGCGTTCGCCTGGGGACCGCTGGGCGGCGGCGTGCTGAACCGCGCGGCGTCGCTCGAGCTCGTCATCACCGCCGGTCGGGGCAGCGGCTCGGGCTCGGTGTGGTTCGACGACCTGGTGTTGACGCCGCTGCCGGATCTGGGGCCGTACGCCGGAACGCCGGTCGCGACGGCGGACGCGGCGCTGCCGGGGCACGGGGCGGCGGCGCTGCTGGACGGCGACAGCGCGACGGCCTGGCGCACCGGACCCACGAGCCACCGCGTCCTGGTGACGCTCGATTTCGGCCGGCCCCGGGAGTTCGGCGGGCTCTCACTCGCATGGGAACCGGGGGCCGCGGCGCGCGACTACGACGTGCTGCTCTCCGACAACCGTCGCCAGTGGCATCTGGTGCGGCGGATCCGAAACAGCGGCGGGGGCACCGATCACCTCCGCCTGCCCGATTCGGAATCGCGCTACCTCCGCCTGGCGCTGCGCTCGCCGGGAGCCGGCGGCTACGGTCTGCGCGAGATCACGGTCCAGCCGCTCGAGGTCGGCGCCACGCGCAACGCTTTCTTCGCAGCCGTGGCGCGCGCCGCGCCGCCCGGAACCTATCCACGCGCGCTGCTGGGTGAGCGAGCCTACTGGACGGTGATCGGGGACGACGGCTCGCGCGTGAAGGCGCTGATCAACGAGGATGGCGCGGTCGATGCGGGACCCGGCGCATTCTCGCTCGAACCGTTCCTCCAGGAGGACTCGTTGTTCTCCTGGTACAACGTGACCCGACGCGTGCGGCTGATCGAGGGCTACCTGCCGATCCCCGAGGTCGAGTGGACGGCGGGACCGTTGCGGCTCACCGTCACGGGATTCACGGTCGGGACGCCCGATCGACCTTCTCTTGTCGTGCGCTACCGGGTGACCAACTCGAGTGCCGAGCCGCGTCGCCCCCTGTTGTACGTCGCCATCCGGCCGTTCCAGGTGAATCCACCCTGGCAATTCCTCGGCACGCCCGGCGGCGTGGCGCGCGTGGACTCGCTCCACTGGACCGGCACACGGCTGGTGGTCAACGGCGATCGCTCGGTGTTGCCGCTCGTACCGCCGGCGCGCGTGGGTGCTTCGGCATTCGACCAGGGTGAGATCGCGGAGCGGCTGCGGACCGGTTCGCTCCCCGCGGCCCTCATGGCGCGCGACAGCAGCGGGGCGGCGTCGGCGGTGTTGGCGTATCCGCTCAGCCTGTCCGCGGGCGACTCCGCGGACATCGGCATCGAGGTGCCGCTCGAACCCGCGGCCAATGGGGTCCTGACGCCGTCGGAGTCGAGCGCGACCCAGGCCCTCGCCGCCGCGGCCGCCCGGTGGCGGCAACGACTCGGCGACGTACGCGTCGAGCTTCCGGCCGGCACGGGAGCCGTGCTCGCCGATGCGATGCGCAGTACCGTGGGCTGGATCCTCGCCAGCCGGAACGGTGCGGCGCTCGAGCCGGGATCCCGCTCCTACGACCGCTCCTGGATCCGCGACGGCGCGCTCATGTCGGCCGCGTTGCTCCGCTTCGGCTACGCCGACGTCGTGCGTGCCTACATCGACTGGTACGCCCCGCACC
>Ga0326726_10001020_pt1 | contig 25784 bp, 19 predicted proteins | sample MHFenrmetagenome_2_FD_207603 | JGI IMG/M metagenome (GOLD analysis project Ga0326726, IMG submission 207603) | Lab enriched peat soil microbial communities from Michigan Hollow, Ithaca, NY, United States - MHF15MN | ecosystem: Environmental > Terrestrial > Soil > Wetlands > Peat | place: USA... | reverse complement strand
TCAAAAATTTCGGCAAGCATCCTCTCGAAATTGACTTTTCTACCTGTATTATCAAGCTTAGCGAGATGATGATTTTTCAGTTTCAGCAATTGAGAAAAAACAGTCACCGGCGTAGAAGACGCGGCACCATAAAACCGGTCACGAATCGTTGCATTGATTCCTGGACTTGCTTCCTCCTGTATTTTCTCAAGCACAGCAAACAACCGTCCGAGTCGATAACCCGGATTCTTATTGATAGGATCAAGAGCCACGCTGATCTCCTTTTCATTGGTTGAGTAAATTCGAAAAAAACGGTTCAAATAGGCTTTCAGTATACCGGCCTGAGTCCTTGTCACATCCTGTTGAGCTCTAATACGGCGTATGGTCTGCTGAAACATGGTTGCTGGGTATGAGCTTCCCGTTATAACAGATTGGAATATCTGCCCAGCAAGATTTGGTGGGATGTTATCAACTTTGTTTTCATGCGCCATTGAAGAAAGCAACCAAGACAAAGAGTAATGACCTGTATCTTTCGGGGAACGGACAATTTCAAGATCGTCGAAATGCTGACGTATTGTTTCTGCGAGCAGAGTAGTTATTCCCATGTGCCAATAACGAACAGAGAGGCGGGCAGCATTGGGTGCAAGCTCAAGTACATAAAATTGACTCTTTGAATCTGAATTCAGCAAACCAGTATTAGCACTTTGATAGAGAGCCTTAACTGCACGCACATCCGCATCAGGGTCATCTTTTGAGGGGAATCCAAAAAAGGAAGGAAATGCTGCCTCAAAACCATCAGCTTTCTGCGCCCAGAAAATAGCTGTGGCATCGCCAATTTGAACTTTGTTTTTGGAATCCTTCCCCAAAAGCATATTGAGTGCAGTGGTGTAAGCAAATGCTACCGACTCCCTCAACGGTGCATTGTAATTTTGGCTTTTTCCATAGGACACAAATGCATCAAGATTGAATGAAACCAATGCCGCACCCGATGATTGAGCACCACGAACGCCTTTGATCGCGGCATGAAGGCGCGCTATCGAGCTCTTTTCACCTGACACAAGACACACACCATCTCCTTCAATAGGAGAAGTTTTTTTTATGTAATGCCTTAGTGTTTCGCACAAGCTAGCGTCCGCTGACCCGACAATCCGAAATGTTATGTTGGCATTTGTGTCATAGACCTCTTTCCAAAGCTCGCTATTCTGCATTTTAGCATTAATCTGCCCTAAGGGATCAGATTCGAGAAAAGCAATCAGTGGTGAAGCAATTGAAGCTGAAGGTTCTTCATGAAAAGTGACTTTCAATTGATTTATAAATGCATGTTTTCGCGCCTCGATATCATCTCTGTTTCTTGTATTTGCTCCGACCGCATACTCAACATTATCCCAGAGCAGGTTTGCCTTGACACCTATTGTGCGTTTTTCTGCAGAAGGGACTAAAAATGCTTTCGCTCGCTTCTTTCTCCCATCTCCTTCTCGTGTATCCTCAAGTGCCACAAACTTGCCTTCGTTGTCAATGACTATCACAAAAGGGATTTCCTTCCATTCGAATCCTTCAGGGGCAATACCGCTATCTGGGTCAGCCGCCTTGCGCTGGTAATAGTCGTAGAGTGCTTGTAGAATCATCTTTTCACCTCCTCGCTATCCCAATCCGGAATTTCAATAACGCCTTGTATTAGCTTTGGCCTGAAAAAAGCTGGAGTCGGATTGCCGGGCTCTTTTTCAAAATCAAGATCGTAAAGCATGAATCCGAGATCACGGGTTTCATCAATTGCTCTCCGCTCTTGTGCCAGATCATCAACCAATCGAAAATCACAGCTAAACTCGCGACAACCGAGATATGGCTGATTGAAACACTGTCCTTTTCGAGCACGGCGCTCGAAGATGCCATAATACTTCCCTGGATTCTCGTCTTTCTTCAATTCCTCTGTCTCAAATGGATCATACAGGGTTTCTGGAACCCGATGGACTACCATTGGTCGGGCGAAAAAAGGGATAAATTCCAGCTCTGCATGAAGCCGGTAAGCCACATCCTGAAGGAAAAGCCCTGCGCGTTGCTGACGCTCAATTTCAATGAAAATCCCGTTACTTCGCTCATTTGCCGTTGCGCCAACTTCATTGCGTCGCACCGAGGTCCATTTGATTGGATTCAGCACCTCGATTTTCCGGATTCTCCATTTTATCGCCGGTTTCCAGAAAATTGCATCAAACACACCCCGAGCAGCAGACGGAGTGATCACGTCATAACTGACGCGCTCCACTTTCATTTCCGGTCGAGTGAAGCAGGCGTAATCTCCTTTGACCTCAAGACAAAATGTTTTGTTCCAATGCTCCATGTATTCGTTCTCCTTCTTGACTTTCGTTACCAGTAAAGATTTGCTGTTGCCTTGATGTCAAGCCCAAAAACAGGATGATACAAGCTCTCGGCCAATTGCACCCACACTCCGTTCACCTCTTCGATGACACCATTATCCCTCAATTTCTTTATATCAGATTCGTAAACATTGACCGAAAACCGCTGCAACTTTCTCATCAGTGTTTTGCTTGGTCCACCATAGCGCAATTGACTTATAAGTTTGCTGCTGTCAGTATTACCGGATTGATACCTGACAACAATACCGTGCTGTTGAGCATCGTTGATGAGCTTGAACCGTTGTGCTGCCGTTCGGAACTGGATTTTGAACTGTTGCGCATCTGGACCAGCGAGCAAATCCATGATCTGGTGTTCGTCGAAACTATTCAGTTTGCCGTAATAAAAATTGAAATAACGCCAAAAGGCTTCGGGCAAAAGAGATGATGCCAGCTCAGGAAAAGCGCGGAACATCTCTTGCCCGGCAAGTTCAGCTTTCAATAAGCGCCCTCTTGGCGATGGTTTGAGCGGATTAAAGACAAAAACAGCACCATGTTGCAGTTTCCCCTCACGATTGCACCTACCGGCAGCCTGGGCAATGCTGTCCAAACCGCTGAATGCCCGGAAAACAACCGGAAAATCAATATCTACGCCTGCCTCGAGCAACTGTGTGCTAATCACCTGTACAGGAATATTTTCCCTGAGTTTTGATTTCACGTCTGATATAACATGACTCCGATGTTCAGGGCACATCAAGGCCGAAAGATGAATCGAGCCTTCAGGCATCAGATCATACAACTCCCGGCAATCGTTTCGTGTATTGACAATGCAAAGAGCTTGCGGATATTTACCAAGACGTTCGGCAATCTGCCCCCATTCATGGCGCTCATCTGCACTACCGAGCATTTGAATCTGAACCCTTTGAAAAATCCTGAACAGTTCATCGGTATCGGTCATTAATTCCCTGACACTACCGTCTTTAAATCCTTTAAGCACATTCTTGCCTGTACCAACTTTTCCTGATAATACCGGTTGCGTGGCCGTACAAAGCACAACCGATGCTTTGAAATACTCAGTTAGGACCTCTATGACAGAAACAATCGGCTGCAAAAATTCTGTCGGTAACATCTGTGCTTCATCAAGGATAACAACCGCATTGACAATGTTATGTAGCTTGCGACACGCGGAAGTCTTGGCTGCAAATAGCGATTCAAACAATTGAACATTTGTGGTCACGACGATCGGAGCATCCCAGTTCTCTGTCGCCAGTTTTGAGGTTGAGGTTTCTTTTTCTGGATCAAGGTTGCTATGGTGCTCAAGCACGGCATCAGCACCAAAAATTTTCCGATACTCATCCGCAGTTTGCTCGATGATGCTTGTATAAGGAATAGCAACAATAATCCGCTCTTTGCCATGCTTGAGCGCGTGTTCAAGAGCAAACGCCATTGAGGAGAGGGTTTTACCTCCGCCAGTTGGCACCGTTAATGAAAAAAGACCTGGCTCTGAAGAAGATTGTTTCCGGCACTTGTCAAGAATGCTTGTTCTTGCCCGGTTAACCGGCGTATCCAGCACACCAAAAAGTTTATCGGACATAAACCGGTCAAACAGCTCTTTAAGTGCAACAAGGTTGTATGCGTTCTTCCGGATTTCGGCCTTTTCAGGAGTCATAAAGGCTTCTGTATCGAGGTAATCCGCATCAACCAGACACGAAAAAAGCATCCGAACCCATAAGTGCGCAGGTTCGATATTTTGAAACATACTCTGACATGGTGTAGTCGTGGGCAATTTCATGTCCAGAATATCCAATGGTGGATTCCCTTTCAAAGCAACTTCAAGATTTTTCACGTCTTTCAGACGCACAGACAATGCCCCACCAACACCGACCTCGTGATACCAGTCAGGAAGACCAGCATGATGCCCAGCAATGAGGTATGCCAATATTTGGCCAGTGCTTTCTTTTTTCTGAACGGCATGAAGAGCACCAGCTGAGGAATGATCAATCTTGCCCATCAGTATCCTCCGCATAGTTGCCGCTATTTTTCCGAATGTAATCCTGCCATTGAGGATTGAACTTACCGAGATCATGCAACTGACCGGCAATAAACGCCCAATCTCCATTCCCGAATTCACTCGCAAATCCTGCAGCCTTTTCCGCAACGCGGTTAAGATGATCACTCAGGCTATGTTCAAGCCATATCCCGTCATCGTTCTGACGAATATGCGCGACCGGGTTTTGCATTCCATCCATCGTGAGTGAGCGATTTAAATTATTTATTGGCAAGCCCATACGCCTCCCCCATCTCCCGCACCTCCTGCGTTACCATATCCCGCAGTTCACGTGGTTCAAGTACTTCGGCCTGAGCACCATAACGCATGACCCAGCGCTTTACGGCATCGAGAGCGCCAACAGTGAGTTTCAGAATAGTAGAACCATCATCGTGCTCAACAAGCTGCTGAGTCGTATGCCAGCGATGCTCCCTTATCCATTGCGACTGATAGGGCGTGAAACGTATGGCGATATCGTAAGCTGTATGACCTGAGGTCTGATCGAAAGCTTTTTTGAGATACTCTGATATGCTGAATGAATCGGGAATGTTGAAATGATCTGAGGTGCTCAACAGATTGTGAATACGGCAAATGGCGAAGGTCCTGACGTCCCTGCGGAATTCGCAGAAGGCTATGAGGTACCAGGTTCCCCCCGACTGATCATAGTGAAGGCGATAGGGATGAACCGTCCGTTCCGTCATGGCCTGCCGGGATGACGACTGGTAGGTAATCGTGACTTTCTGCCAGTTGCGAACAGCTCGTTCGAGATGCGAAAAAGTCTCCTGGTCAATACTGCATGCTGCAATGGGATTCTCGAACGAATAGATGTCAAACAGATCATCATCGGAACATGAGACCGGCAGGTATTGCATGAGTTTTTCAATCGCCTTGCTGATCTCTTCGTAATAAGGTGTCCCACTATATTGTGAGAGCACTTTGGACGTTGCGGCAAGGGCTTCAACTTCCTGCTGATCGAGAAAAGTTGACGGGTCGAGCACCCAATCATCCGTGTAATAATAGCCCCTCTTCTTGCGATCATAATCGATCGGTGCATGAAACATATCTCGCATGAAATCGATGTCTCTCTGGATACTTTTGCAGCTCACATCGAAGTATCGGGCAATACGAGTACAGTTCGGATACCTTTTGCTCCGTAGTTCGCGGTCGATGTGCTGAATGCGAACAAGCGGGGGACGCGATCGCCTCATACGGAAAATCGTTCTGGGTTGCAGGAAGCCACTCGGAACAACTTAGTGGAGGGTATCAGACAAAAGCTGTCCGATACGAAAAATTATCTATCAGAAATCAGGGTGCGGAATGACGGCCAATACAACAGACCGACAGGCAACTTCTTTTTCTATAATAAAATATATGACTACGCAAGTAACACGGCAACAGTGGAAGTAAAAAAAACACATCAGACAGCCTTCAAAGTACAACAAGCTAACTGCCTTTGATCCTGATTTCTGTCAGCACCTGGAAACCCTCATGCTCGACCGCATGAATGGCAACGAAGCGATCTTCAACCGCATCATGAACGACGGAGCATTCAAGGCCTTCATCACCAAGTACCTGATGCAGAACGTTTTCTCTGAAATCAACCGGCAGGTTAGCTAACGAAACAGGCCAGAGAACGCGCGGTTCGCGAACCGCCCCTACGAATTGGATCGATTGGTTTGGTTGTGACGGTATCTGACATAAAGTCGGTTTGACCTGTAGGTCGATTGATTGGGTTGGGGGGGGCGTAGCCTGACGTGACAATTGTTCAAACTATCTGGGGTCGGATCACGTTTTAGGGGCGGTTCGCGAACCGACCGAATCCTTTGGTTCGATTGGCGTGTTTAGGGTGAAGCCTGACGTGACGATTGTTCCATCTGTCTGGTCGGATCCAGATTTGAGGGCGGTTCGCGAACCGCCCCTACGTGAAGAAAACCTTCAATACGGCGATCGATTATCAAACAATGAATCCATTTCCCATTGCATAGGGTTGTTTTGCATGTATTCGCGGATGCTGCTTAATTCAGGTTCATTTCTAATGATGTGTTCGTAATAATTGCGTTGCCATATTCCGGACCCCATGTTCGATCGATATTCGTTTATTCGTTTGGTGGATATTGTCTTAAATGCGCCGATCAAACCGCCTATTGGTTTACGTTGCGATTCGGGTGCGGTTGTTCGCGTTGCACGGGCGGTTCGCGAACCGCCCCTACGATCATCGGTAATGACAATGACCCCATGCAAATGATTCGGCATGATCACCCATTCATCCAATTCGACATGATTGTATTGTGTTGCCAACCATTTCCATGATTCAGCAACAATCAGCCCCGTGGCATTCAACCTCATCGATCCATCCACAATATCTCCAAACAGAGATTCCCGATTTCTGGTACACAAGGTTATGAAGTACGCACCTGTCTGCGAATAATCATGACCTTGCAACCTTAATGAACGACGGGAGGGATTTTTGGCGTCGTGTCCGGGCGGTTCGCGAACCGCCCCTTCGGGTTGGGTTGGTTGGGACTGGTCTTGATTTAAGGATGCTTCCATCGGGCTTATCGGTTTGAGATTTCCGGGCGGTTCGCGAACCGCCCCTACGGGTTGGGTTGGTCGGGGCTGGCCTTGATTTAAGGATGGGTCCATCGGGCTTGTCGGTTTGAGATTTTCGGGCGGTTCGCGAACCGCCCCTACGGGTTGGGTTATGTATGCGAAATATATTATTACGGCATTTATACGTCAACAAACAACGCAACTGAGTCCGGCATGCTTTGAATGTTCGAGTTAGTTTCAGTTAGCGTTTCCAGATTCATCCGGGTTCATCGACAAAAATCACTCGCTTGCGAAAGCCCTTCAGATCCATAAAAAAACGCTCAACAGGCTGATGGGGTCGCGTCCCGAGGGAATGTTCATGGCGTGCCGCTGGTTAAGACTGTTAACGATACCCCGTCCGGCACATCAGAGAGCGATGATGGCGATTCTGGTGAATGGCGGATAAAAAAGGGAAACGCACACCGCTGCGATACTATTTCCCTGGCATTGTCCTCCACCTGATTGCCGAAGTTGCAGGTTAATAGAGGCCCCTTAATGAGTTACGGGGAGTTTCGTTATATTATCTTACAGAGTGTTTCGGGCCCCCTTCAGAATCCCGGTTAAGAATGCTTGTTATTTGGTTTTTCCGGCGTCTGACTGCATAATACATGCCTGATGGCTTGTTAATTCTGCCGTCCGCCGTAAGATGGAAACCTAACATGAATCGTCAGTATTGAACTTGAACCTATGACTGTGAATAAAGATTTTGATGCGTTGCGGGCCGTTCCGGCCGCGCGGCGAGAGATACCATATAATTATACTTCTGCAGGTGACCGCCAGGCGATCTCGTTCATTCTTGGCGAAAAAGCGCTTCAGCAGCTCGATGCGTTGCGCGACATCCGTGTGACGGGACGTTCGGCTCGCCTGCTTATGCAGATCCTCGGCGACATCCTCATTCACGGGCGCAACCCTTACCTGTTCCAGGAACTTATCGATTCCGTGCCTCGCAGGACACGGGTCTTCGAACATGCACACAAGGATCTCGAAACCATCGCCGCGTCGGCCAACGGTGAGCCGAGGGTGATGGCGATCGTGGAGATCCTGCGGACGAAGCTGGACAAGTTCCGGGCCGAGATCGAGCTGATCCCGGAGTACCGGCGCAGGGTCAAAAAGGAGCTTGCACCTATCGTCGGCGCGAAGAACGTGCTGTTCGACCCGTTCTCCATTGTGGCGCACGCGACGGACGCTACCGACTGGCGCCTGTATCTTCCTGTAGCCGTGGTGACTCCTGATGAGGAGGCGCAGGTCGCTCCGCTGATCGGAGCAATCGCAAGGATGGGGCTGCGGGTGATCCCGCGCGGTGCGGGCACCGGCCTGACCGGCGGCGCTGTGCCGCTGAGGTCTGATTGCGTCATCATCAATACCGAGAAGCTTAACCGTGTGCGCGGCATCAGTCAGCGAAAGCTGCATCTGAAGGACGGCCACTCGGTTTCGGCGGATGTCATCGAGGTCGAGGCTGGAGTCATCACCGAAGCGGCCATGCACCATGCCGACGAGCATGGGCTCGTATTCGCGACTGATCCCACGAGCGAATGGGCGTGCACGATCGGCGGAAACATCGCCGAGAACGCGGGCGGCAAAATGGCCGTTCGCTGGGGTACCTGCATCGACAACCTGCTGGAGTGGCGCATCGCCATGCCGGGGGGAAAAATGTGGACTGTACGACGCACCGACCACCAGTTGCGCAAGATCCTTCCTGATGACGTGGTGACCTACGAGGTGCTGGACCAGCACGGCGCGCCGTTGAAGAGAATCGCCCTGCGCGGTACCGAGATCAGGAAACAGGGATTGTGGAAGGATATCACGAACAAGGCTCTCGGCGGCGTTCCGGGCCTGCAGAAGGAGGGCACCGACGGCGTCATCACTTCGGCGGTGTTCGTGCTCTACCCGAAATATGAAGAGACGCGCACACTCTGCCTGGAGTTTTTCGGGCCTGACATGGATGAGGCCAGCCGGGTTATCCTTGAGCTGTCCAAGGCTTTCCCCTACCAGAACGTCGATCACGAAACGCTGCTGGCGCTCGAACATTTCGACGACGAGTACATTCGTGCGATCGATTACAAGGTGAAGGCCACAAGGCCGCAGACTCCCAAAGCGGTGCTGCTGATAGACATCGCCGGACACGCGGCCGAGGAGGTCGAGGCCGGGGTCGAGCGGGTGCGGGCGTTGCTCGACAAGCATCCAAACACCCTTATGTTCGTGGCCCGCGACAAAACGGAGTCTGTTCTGTTCTGGGCGGACCGCAAGAAGCTCGGGGCGATCGCCCGTCGCACGAACGCTTTCAAGCTGAACGAAGACATCGTCATCCCGATCGAACAGCTTGCCGTTTTCGCCCGTTTTATCGACGAACTGAACATCGAGGAGGAGCGCTATTCGCAGGGACTTTACATAGACCTCGTCGCATCGGTCCTGCACGCCAACAGCCAGAAGGAGAGCCTTGCTCCGTTCGAAGCCAAGATTCCTGCGGGGTTGGGATTGTGCGACCTTATCCGCAAACGTCTGGAGACAGCCGATACGCTGATGCTTCGGTCGCTGACTCTTTTACAGGAGTTCCGCACAGAGCTGAACGAGCTGTTCCGTGGGTACCCGAAAACTCTCGAAACCATAGAGAAGGGGTTCCAGTATGTGCGCGACCGCAGGATCGTGCTGGCGACGCACATGCATGCCGGCGACGGCAACGTGCACGTGAACGTTCCGGTGCTTTCGAACGATCGCCCCATGCTCGAACGCGCAGATCACGTGATCGACATCGTGATGGAAAAGGTCATGTCTCTCGGGGGTGTGGTGTCGGGCGAGCACGGCATCGGCGTGACGAAGCTGAAATACATGGACAGGGAACGGATACAGGAGTTGTCGGCTTATCGCCGCGAAGTGGATCCGGACGGCATCATGAACCCCGGCAAACTCGAGGATTACGATGCATTGAACCACATCTTCACGCCATCGTTCAACCTGCTGGAGCTCGAAGCGCATATCCTGAAGCGTGGCAAGCTGGAAGCGTTATCAAAGAAAGTCGACTTTTGCATCAGGTGCGGCAAGTGCAAACCGGACTGCTGCGTGTACTACCCCGCCCGCGGCATGTTCTACCATCCGCGCAACAAGAACCTCGCTATCGGTTCGCTCATCGAGGCGCTGCTGTACGACGCGCAGCGGGAGCGTTCGACCGATTTCGAGCTGCTTCAGTGGCTGGAGGAGGTTTCGGACCATTGCACCATCTGCCACAAGTGCCTGAAGCCCTGCCCGGTGGACATCGATACCGGAGAAATCTCGATACTGGAAAGGGAGATCCTCGCTGCGCGGGGCATCAAGAACTCCCCTGCCATCACGAACCTGACCCTGGATTACCTGGCGAACCGTTCGCCGTTCTATAACAAGGTGTTCCGCAACACGGTGCTGAGGATGGGCGGAGCCATCCAGCGAGCGGGTACGAAACTGACTGCTCCAATCCAGGCATCGGAGGAGGCCAAGGCGTTCAAGCCGTTGCGCCTTCTGCGTTCTGCCGTGCCGCAGGTACCTGAAAAAACCCTGCGTGACGTGCTGCCGGACTGCGACAGCGACGAGGTGCTGGTTTTCGAGCCGTCAGACGCGGAAGCGACTTCGACGGTGTTCTATTTCCCCGGCTGCGGATCGGAACGCCTCCATTCGACCATTTCGATGGCGGCGATCCACATCCTGCTCGAAACCGGCACACGGGTGATCCTGCCGCCTCCGTTCCTCTGCTGCGGGTTCCCTGCGCATGTGAACGCCAAGGACGAGCAGTACAGTTCGATTCTGCTGCGTAACACGGTGATGTTCAGCCAGATCAGGGAGATGTTCTCCTACCTCGATTTCGACGCCTGCGTGATTTCATGCGGCACCTGCCTTGAAGGGCTCGAAGTCATCGAGACATCGAAGATATTCGGCGAAAGAATCGTTGATGTGTCACGTTATGCTTATGAAAAAGGGTTGCGTGTCGACGGTGGAGCGAAAAAGAGCCTTTACCATGCTCCTTGCCACGACTCGCTCGGCGGCAAGGCGTGCGACCTCTTGCGCGACGTCGGAGGGTTCGGCGCGGTAACCGCTGTGCCGCACTGCTGTTCTGAAGCTGGCACACTGGCCCTGTCGAGACCGGATATCACCGATTCAATGCTGCATCGAAAGCGTGAGGCCCTGAAGGAGTCGATGGAGGGCGCAGGCTCAGCCGCAATACTGACCAACTGCCCTTCGTGCGTACAGGGGCTTGGACGCAACCACGACATGGGCATCGAGCCCAAGCACATCGCTGTGGCGCTTGCCGAGAAACTTTCGGGCCCCGAATGGATGGACCGCTTCCTCGCGCAAGCCGCAAGAGCAGCAGCGGTGATCTATTGATATCCTTTGACACAGGAAACGAAAAAACCGCCCATCGAGGCGGTTTTTTCGTTTCCATCTTGCGTTGGCTGTCCCCGGGTTGAAACCCGGGGCAACTGGAAGAAAATGTAAAGCCGGAACGTCCGTTGTCCCGACTAGTCGGGACTCCTGAATACGGAAGGCTGAATCCCGGGGCAACTAAAGAGAATGTAAGACTTGAATGTCCGTCGAGGCTGTCTCAAAAGTCAAGATGAGGCGGCATATCTGCATCGCTGAGCCGGGAGCGCCGAGCTCCAGCTCGGCTCTTAAGCTGCAGGGCAAGAGCCCGAGCTTGTCTTGCCGAGTTGCAGCGTTTAATAATACATGCCAAGCTTGTGCTTGACGCTCCCAGGGCTTGTTGATTGCTTTTTGAGACAGGCTCCCTTCTTAATATGGAAAGTTATAACCCGCTCAGCCGATCTGCTCGACCAGATAGTTCTGGATTCCCATCTGGCTGATCTGGTCAAGCTGGGCTTCTATCCAGTCGATATGGGCTTCCTCGTCCTTGAGAATCGCTTCGAGCAGTTCCCTGGTACCGTTGTCACCAAGATCCCTTGCCAGTTTTATGCCGTCGTTATAGGATGCGATGGCGTCGCTCTCCGCAGCATGGTCGTTCCTGTGCTGGGCTTCGACTGCGGCACCGATGGTGACCTTGTTGAGTTTGCTCACGACCGGAATGCCTTCGAGAAACAGTATCCGCGCAATCAGCTTCTCGGCATGCTTCATTTCGTCGATTGCCCTTTTCTCCTCGACCTTATGCAGCTTTTCATAACCCCAGTTGTCGCACATTTCCGAGTGCACCATGTACTGATTGATAGCCGTCAGTTCATCAGAGAGCAGTGAGTTGAGCTTGTCAATGAGTTGCTGTTGTCCTTTCATCGCGGTCTCCTTGTAATAGTTGGTAAGGTATGTCGGCAAGTAATTATATGAGTTGTTACAGCATCAACAGGACATCCCTGTGAATAGGTTCCCGGCTCCGGTGACACGTTATATTCAGGGAAACACACCAAAGATAATTTCAGAATGACAGACCGGGAATGCAAGCGCCATTCGTAAAAAAATCATACGCCGCACCCGTTGTCTCATAATGAGAATTTGTTGTCTCAATACCGCAATCTATATGCTCGTATACAGACGGGCCTGGCATTTTAACGCACTTGTTTATTCAAAGTTAACCAAACGAACGTATCAACGGCATGATAATTGCAAACTCTTGAGCAAGGTGCCGTCACACATTCGGCACCTACTCCATAAATCCGCAATGCAATAGTAAAAAGAGGTACGATATGTTCAGTGTTATCAGTAAACCGGGTTACATCGCAGTTACCTTTTCGGGTTACATCACGTTTTCAATGCTGCTGGAGTCTTTCCTCAACGAGGCCTCGATGCCGGATTATCATTACAAGAACCGCATCTGGATTTTCAAGGAGCACGACGACCTGAGCCTTTCCATGTCGGCGATCACTTCCGCCATACCGATCATCACGAATCTCTACCCGAAACAGCCGGAGAACAACAAGACAGCCATTGTGTTGAGTAACGGCTCCCACAAGGCAGTTGCAGGCATCTTCGCCCAGCAGGCAGCCAGAATACCCTATTGCCTGGGGTTATTCAGGAACCTCGAAAGCGCCGTTCAGTGGGTAACCCGTGATCAAGAGGAGCTGTCGAAACTTCGACTGGGCACCTGCTAAGATAACTGGTTGCCTGATGTGGTCCGGCGACGTCCGTCACGGTCGAAAAAACGATCCTTCCGGTATCCGAAAATCGATGCCAGAATCTTCAGGAGCATCACGATAACCGGCATGTACCTCAATGTGCCTCCTGATCCCCTGATTCGCCTGATGGCCGGCACAAGACCTGCAGCGACTGTCTCTGGGGTTTCTGCGACAGCATTGAAAAAACGCCGCTGACCGACAGATGCATCCCTGAGAAGCAGCCCGGTCATGACCAGGCCCGGGCTGAGCTCGTGTATGCCGATGGAGCGGATACGCGCATCCTTAAGCTCGTTGCGGATCAATGCGCTCATCAGGGCAACGGCTCGCTTGGAGGCCCGATGAGGAACTGAGGTCGGCGATGAGCGGACTCCAGCCAATGAGAATCCCATGTTGAATATGTGGTAGATCGGCCCGGAATTTCCGGCCGGTTGACTGCGCATGACCTTGAGAGCTTCAGCGCAGAGCATCATGGAGCCGGAAAGGTTCGTCCGGCAGGTCTCGTCTATCTCGGATGGATCCAGTTCCCAAAGCGGACGGCGTCGGCGACCCGCGCTTCCTGCGTTGTTGATCCAGCGGTCGATGATACCGATTTTCGAAGCGGCGAACGCGGTGAAGGCAGCGGCCTGCTCAGGATCGGAGACGTCGCAGGCCATCGCATACAGCTCGCCATCCGGGATATCGGCCCTGAGGGTTCTTGATGCCGATTCCAGACGAGCAGCATCGCGACCGCAAATCACGACCCTGTCGCCTGCACGAAGAAACTCCCGGGCCATCGCCCGACCGAGGCCTCCTGTGCCGCCGGTTATGACTACCCCGAGTCTCCGGCCGAGCACGGAACCGGACGTTCCCATCTCATCCTGCATGTATGTATGCTCCCGTCGAATGATTTCCCTCCAGACAACCCGTTTAATATAAACAAGTTGATCCTCATCGTCAGCCGCCGTATGTCGAAAGGTGCGAAGCATCGCGACAGTACGCTTCCGTTTTCGGCAGTGTGAACTCCATGCCTGCGATCAGGACCGCAATGGCATGGCATATGTCGAGACGCTGCATTTCGAACAATTTGATTAAATTCCTCATGCCGCTGCACTCCGGCCCTGCCCGGTGCTTTCGGCAATCAGATGCAGCTCTGCCGCTCTGACCGGAAGCCTTGCGCGGCATAGACCGGTCAACGATATTGAAAAAGGCTGAAACGCATGAGACCGTATTACTATCAGCTTTTACAGGAATTCCACCTCCCGTTGACCAACCCTGTCCTGGTCTTCTCGCTGGTTCTGTTTATCATTCTGCTCTCCCCCATTCTCCTTAGAAAAATCAATATTCCCGGTACGGTAGGCCTCATCCTTTCCGGAGTCGTCATCGGGCCGCACGGACTGAACCTGCTTGAAAAAAGTTCGGCTGTAGAGCTGTTTTCCACCATCGGGCTCCTGTATATCATGTTCATCGCAGGCCTTGAACTCGACATGACCGAGTTCAGGAAAAACCGTTACAAAAGCATCCTGTTCGGCATATTCACCTTTATCCTGCCGATCTCCATCGGGTTCCCGGTCTGCCACTATCTCCTGAATTACAATGTCAGCGCGAGCTTCCTGACTGCGAGCATGTTCGCGACCCACACTCTGGTCGCCTACCCGATCGTGAGCCGCATGGGAGTGTCGAAAAACCAGGCTGTGGCCATAACGGTCGGCGGAACCATCCTGACCGACACTGCGGTGCTGATCATCCTTGCGCTCATCATCGGATTCACCCAGGGGACCATCGACAACGATTTCTGGATCCGCCTCGCCGTATCCCTGACTGTCTTTTCAGCCATCATCTTTTTCGTACTGCCGGTCATAGCCCGCTGGTTCTTCACCAAGCTCGAAAGCGAGAAACATGCCCATTACATTTTCGTGCTGGCGGCGGTCTTCTTTTCGGCGTTCCTCGCCAAGGTCGCGGGAGTGGAACCTATAGTCGGTGCCTTCGCCGCCGGGCTCGCGCTCAACCAGCTCATTCCGAACTCGTCGGCGCTGATGAACCGCATCGAGTTCATCGGCAACTCCCTCTTCATCCCGTTTTTCCTGATCAGCGTGGGTATGCTGGTCGACATCCGGGTCCTCCTGAACGGCCCGATGGCCATAACCATCGCCGTCACGCTCACGATCGTAGCGCTTGCCGGAAAATGGGTGGCCGCCCTGGTGACCCAGCTCGTATTCAGGTATTCGGCAGCCCAGCGCCAATTGATATTCGGTCTGAGCAGTTCGCATGCCGCGGCGACCATCGCCGTTATTCTGGTTGGATATCAGACCAGGATCCTCGACCTGAACATTCTCAATGGCACAATCCTGCTCATTCTGGTCACCTGTATCGTGGCATCGATGGTCACAGAAAAAGCCGCGAAAAAAATTGTACTCGAAGGGATTGCCGATGTTCCGGAAAACGGACAGGATCGGGATCTGTCTACGGAACATATCCTGCTCCCGATAGCCGATGCCAAAACCTCGGAAAGAATCCTCGAACTTGCGGTCATGATCAGGGAGAGGCGCTCCTCCCGGCCGCTGACCGTGCTGACTGTGGTGCCAAACGACGATGAGGCTGAACTGAACGTGCAGAGAGCCAGGAGAGAGCTGGAGCCGATGGTCAATTATGCGGCTTCGTTCGACACGAGGCTCAACGTCGTCGCGACGATCGACTACAACATCTGCAGCGGCGTGAGCAGGGCGGCCAAAGAGTCCCAGTCGGACATCATCATTTTCGGCTGGCCTCACCACAAGGGGTTCATCGACAGGATGATCAACGATACGACCGAAAGCATCGTCAGTTGTACCAGCAAGACTACCCTGATCTGCCAGTTCACCCGTCCGCTCGCCATGCACCGCAGAATCCTCGTCATCTGCCCTCCGTTCGCTGAAAAGGAGAAGGGATTCGAACAGTGGGTGGGCAAAGTCGCTCACCTGTCGCAGGAGTTGAGCGTCCCCGTCGTATGCCATTGCGAAAAGAAAAGCAGGATAGCGATCGTCAGCACCCTGAAGAAAATCCAGTCCGGCGCTGCGTTCAGCTTCGAATCCTACAAAGCCTACCGCGAATGGGAAGAGCTCTCTCAGCAGACTCGCCACATCAGGGAGGACGATATCATCATGTTCGTCAGTGCACGACAGGAATCGGTCTCCTACAAGCCCTCTTTCGATCTGGTTCCGAACCAGCTCGAGAAACACTTCACCGATATCAGCAAAATCATGATCTACCCGGCCCAGTTCGAATCACGGGATATAGCCGATGGATACGCGGATATCGTGGTGGCGAAACCCTTCCCGTTCGGTGCAACAGCCATCCGCAGGATAAGCAGGGAGGTTGCCGTATTCATGAAAGAAAATCAGCCACAAATCCGAAAAAAGCTACGCAAAAAGGAGAAAAAAACGGATCAGGAGTGAGGATCGCTTGGTTTTTCAGGAAAAGAGTCGTTAGTTGAAGTATAGTTTTTTCCCGTCAGATGACCGGGAGTAATGCTGCACAAAAGCAAAAAGATCTGTTCCCCTATGCTACGACAGCAAATATCCCGTCCGGGCACACAAGGATTGAAAACCCTCGTGGTTTTTTGTGCCATCGTTGTTTCCAGCCTTTGCGGCACATCTACTCTCAAGGCTGCGGATCCGTCAACTGAAATCGCACGTACCGATCCATCTTCCGATCTGCTCGCTCCTGTCAGGCACTCTGCCGAGAACGTCCAGAACCTTTTCACCGATGTAAAGCAGTACCTTGGCATCCGTTACCGTTTCGGCGGCCAGACCCCTTCCGGATTCGATTGCTCCGGATTTGTCAGGTTCATGTTCAGCAAAACCTTCGATATGCAGCTTCCCCGTTCGTCGACTGAGATGTCGTCGATCGGAACCAGGATCCAGCGCAGCGAACTCAAGCCGGGCGACCTCGTGTTTTTCAGGAACGCGAAGAACCGCATCAACCATGTGGGTATTTTCATCGGCAACAACATCTTCGTCCACTCCTCCCTCTCCCGCGGCATCACACGCGACAATCTGAACGAGAGCTATTTCGACAAGCGATTCGCAACAGGCGTCAGGGTGCTCGACGTTCCGGAAAGACAGTTGCAGCAGGAGATCGACCGACTCCTCATGGAAAACGACGAAAACGGCAACCCTTCTTAACCCTGCCGACTGCAGGAACACTTACCGATTTACTTCTTTCTGTACCTGATGTTCAAGCCGGATTTCCGGCTTGAGGGCAACGCTATTCGCCTGTTCTGCACCCCTGCGGCAGCGTATGGCGGCAACAGGGCGGCAGGGACCGATGGGACGCAAAGGACCAAAAGGACTTAAGGGGTTCAACAGGAAATGATGATGCGACAGCGTCTCTTCATTTCCCGGAAGCGCCGGACTCATGGCCTGCCATGCATTTCTCACCTTGACTTTTGAGACAGCCTCCAGCATACGCCAGGAAACAGAGGTGCCCTTTTATATCAGGATAACGCAAAAGAGACCGATCATCGATCATGATACAGGGCCCTTTTGAGACAGCGTCCAGTTGAAGGCATCTACAGGATTTGAATGTCCATCCGGCTGAAGCCGGCCTGAATTTGGACGGTTAAAACCCGGAATTAACGCAGATAACTTGCCTATCGCCTTCCGAACGAGTGGAAGGTCTCTCCGTCGATCTGGAAAAGATTGTCATCACCATTTCCCTTCGGCTTCTGCTGCGAATCAACAGGAGCGTCGACGACGCTGTCCGCCTCTTCCGGATAGAACCGCCACTCGCGGTTGACGATCCTGGCTGCATGGCCGAACGTGAAATATGACCAGCCCCACTGGAGCAGTACAAAGAATCTGTGCTTGAACCCGCTGAGGAAGTAGATGTGCACGAGCAGCCAGATGAACCATGCCGGCGTGCCGGAAAGCTTCAGGCTGCCTTTTTCGACGATTGCGTTGTTCTTGCCGATGGTCGCCATCTGCCCTTTATCCATATATGAAAACGGCTTCTGCGGCTTACCGGCTAAATCGAGAAGAATGTTCTTGCCGATCGCCTTACCCTCCTGCAGCGCTACTGATGCCAGCCCTGCCAGCGGCTCGCCGCCGGGCTGTTCGAACCTTGCCTGGTCGCCGCCGCAGAACACCTCGGGATGCCCCTTCACAGAGAGCGTTTCAGTCACCGGAATCCGTCCGTTTTTATCCGTATCGAACCCTATGGTTCTGCCGATACTGCACGACCTGACGCCGGCAGCCCACAGCACCGTCTCGGCCTCTATCCGCTCGTTGCCGATCTGGACACCGTGCCTGTCGATATTGCTCACCCTGCTCGAAGTCCAGATCTGAACGCCGAGCTTTTCAAGTGCACGGGCTGCCTTGCTCGACAGTTCCGGAGAGAATGTATTGAGAATCCGCTTGCCGGAATGGACGACGAAAATCCTTGTCTGCTTTGGATCGATGTTCTTGTAGTATTTCGAGAGGTAGTAGCGGCTCATCTCGCCGATCGATCCTGCAAGCTCGACACCTGTCGGGCCGCCACCGACGATCACGAACGTCAGGAGCTTTTTCTGTTCAGAGTGATCCTGGGTTCGTTCAGCTCGTTCATAAGCCTCCATGACCCTGCGACGGATCTCCGATGCCTGACCGATGGTCTTAAGGCCGGGAGCGAATGTCTCCCACTCGTTGTGGCCGAAATAGTGGTGCTTGGCGCCACAGGCCAGCACAAGGTAATCGTATTCGATGTCGCCAAAATCGGTCTGCACCTTTTTGTTCTGAAGATCGACATTTTCGACTGAGCCCTTGTAAATGGTAATGTTCCGATACATTGACAGCATCTTGCGGAGAGGATAGGAGATCTCCCCGCCGTTCAGCGCAGCCATAGCCACCTGGTACAACAGCGGCTGAAAAAGATGGTAGTTGTTCCTGTCGATCAGGGTTACCCTTACATCCTTCCTGTTGCCAAGCGACTTGGCGACGTTGATGCCTGCAAATCCCCCGCCGACGATCACTACGTGCTTCATGGTTTGCCCGTTTGAAAATTATTAAGCATGAATCACCTGCCGTCCCGAGAGAAATATATTCAAAAAATACAGCGTGCCTTGAGGATTGTTCATTATTGCCTGAGACTTCATTTCACTTGTTTCATTACTGCCAGATATCCCGATACCGTTCTGTTTCCAGGATCCCATAAACTATAACACATGATCATCGATGGACGTTCAACAACGTTGACATTGTTCTGCAGTCTGTCACTCACCGCCAGTGCAGAAAGGGACATTGAGCGTTCCTGCAGCCGAATTTACGCTGTCGGATACAAGCTATCAAAGTAAAGCGCACATTTATAAAAAAAACATATCCTCTTCTTATATTGGGAGATATCCACCACAGATCACCAGCAGCACCCGACTGCAGCTGGTCAGAAGCGCTGATTGAAACCGGTTCCTGTTTCCTTCCGACCGCCCTTCTGCCTCGAACCCTGATGTCAACCCTTGAAAAAGGAGCTGCCACGTGAATGCAACGCAGAACAAGATCACCAGTGAAATCAGGTTCGCCGTAGTCATGTATGGCGGAGTTTCTCTTGCCGTCTATATGAACGGCATTGCCCAGGAGCTGCTGAGCATGGTCCGGTCGACATCTCTTTCGCTTGAGAATCCCGACGCGCTGACGGGCACTGCGGCAGTGTACCGTGACATCGCCGCATACCTTTCTGCCAAACAAGACGGGGTGTTCGATAAACGATTCGTGGTGGATATCATTTCAGGCACTTCCGCCGGAGGGATCAACGGGGTCTGCCTTGCAAAAAGCCTGGTCAGAGGTCTCGATGATCTGAAAGCTCTCGAAAAAACATGGCTGAACGAAGGCGACATCGACAAACTGCTCAACGACCGCAAATCACAACCAGACAAATACCCCCCAAAAGAGCCAAAGAGTTCGCTGTTCAACAGCCAGCGGATGTATGCCAAACTGCTCGATGCCTTCAAGGAGATGCAATCGGCGGTTACCCCCGCCCGCATGGATAAACCTCATATATCCGCCATGGACCTGTTCGTCACGGCGACCGATCTCCGAGGGCTGCAGTTGCCGGTGCTGCTCAGCGACGGAAAGGCGTTCGAGCGCCTGCACAAGCACGTTTTCCCGTTTGTCTTCCGATCCGAGGAATTATACCCGAACCGTACCCAGGACCACTTCACAGGCGATTACGATCCCATGCTCGCCTTCGCTTCGCGCTGTACATCATCGTTCCCGACCGCATTCGAACCGGTCACTCTCGATGATGTCATGCAATACCTCAAGAAACGGGATCCGAAATGCCATGCGCTGTTCGAAACCAACCTCGCAGAGTGGGAACACCACTTTTTCAGTGCATACAGTAAATCCGATGCCGGCATTCCGCTCCTGAAACGTGAATTCGCCGATGGCGGATATCTCGACAACCGGCCTTTCGGCCATGCCATAAACGCTATCCATGAGCGTGAGGCTTACTGCCCCGTCGATAGAAAACTTCTGTTTATCGACCCGGTACCCGAAATACAGGAGGGAATCGGAGAGGCGAATGAAATATCCTTTTTGAAAAATTCGGTGCTCGCCTCCTTTTCCCTGCCGGGATACGAAACCATCCGTGAAGAGCTCGATGCGCTTCGGCGGAGAAATGACTGGATCGATAAGGTTAACGACATCCTGGCAGAGCTTGAGAAAAAGAATGTCGCCACGCTCAAAACGATCATCGGGAAGCATTTCCTCGCTTTTAGCGACGATCCCGGGCGGAAGACTCCCGAAATCGACCGTTTGTTAGCCAAACAACGTCTTTTCGCACTCCAGACGCCGGACTCGACGATTGCAGATAACAAAGTCGACAAAGAGGTGCGGATTTTCTGGGAGGGCATCTCAATAAATACGAGAGCAGAAAAGGTGACCGCGCGGACTGCAAGCCCCTCTGTTGAACAGATGCCTGATGATGCATGCAGGAAATATGATTCGAAGGATCTCGACAAGATGATTGCGACCCTTGGAAGCGGCTATACATCATACCATTTCACCCGCGTCACCAACCAGACGGATCAGTTGACGCTGATGATCGTCAGAGCCATGGACGCGGAAAGGCGCCCGGATATCGCAAATGTGGTCAGTCAGATCGTCAAGGCATGGAGAGTACATCACTTTGCTTCAACTCAGCAAGAGTGCGACAAAAAGGGAAAAGAAACCGAAAACATTTTTTTGCGCAATTTCGACATCGATTTCAGGATCCGGCGCATGAATTTCTTCCGAAAAGGTATCGAAGAGGCCTTCAGGGAAAAGTCCACAAAAAAGCTTTATTTCGAACTGACTGACCTCATCGATGATGTCGATTTCAGCCATGACATGGATTTCAAAAGTTCCGTCATGGTGTTCTATAATGAAATCGTCGATACCATCAAGAAGTTATACCGGTTGCGAGCGCTCCTTCTGTCCGGTTCCTCGCAAAATCCTCTTGCTGCCAATGCGGCCCGCCTGAGAAACCGAATCGAGTCCCTGCTTGAAGAGAAGCGCCAATCCTGCACGCTGCCGCCTGCTTCCGAATCATTCGAAGAGCTGACCTCCTGTTTCGACAGTTTCAGCGACACTTCAGGGGAACGGTCCCCATTCGGTAAAAGCATGGAATACCTGATGTTGCGCCTGGATGTCATTATCAAAAACGGGTGGAGCGGGAGAAATAACGCCACAGGCAAACGTGAGAATGCCTGTCAGGGAACGGTAGCTCTGGGCGATCGAATCTACGAAGCGCTGGAAAATCTCGGCAGAAAGTATCCTGAACTTTCGGGACGCATGTGGTACGTCTACGATTACGGATATGACCTCTATGACTCCACAAAACTTACGTTGCTCGCCGGAGGCGAATATGGCGAAGGTAAGCGAGTCGATGTCTATCGCATCAGCCCGGCCGATGCCGTCACGCTCTGGGACGAATCAACCAGAAACCGCTCGAAACTGGCCGGCATCGCGCTCAGTGCGTTCGGCGGATTCCTTGACCGCGAATGGCGACGGAACGACATCCTGTGGGGACGTCTCGATGCTGCTGAACGCATCATCTCGGCTCTCCTCTCCGACAGATGTGATGAAGCGAAGAGAGCTGAATCGATCCTGAAAGCGCAACACTCGATCATCGATGAAACGACTACGTCATGGATGAGCGAGCTCGAGCAAACCAGGTTTTCGGTCAGCAAAGACAACGAACAGTACAACTTGCTCCAAAGCATACGCAAACTGCTCGACAGCCACGCCGATGTGCTTCCCGACGGCCGAACCGTTCCGTCATCACCGGAATGGAAAAAACAGTTCAGCTCAGCATACGATTTTCACCGGGAGTTCGAACCGGAACCCAACCTTCGCCGCCTCGGCCGCAGTTCAGCCATCCTGTCATCGATGATCGACCGCCTCGACGGCGGAAACGGAATCGGCGGCAAAATCAGCGGACACCTTAAAACACTGAACAGGTTGCTTCTCGGCTTGCTCGATTTTTCTACGCCAAAAACAATGGTCGGAGTCCTGGCCCATTACTGGCTGCAGCTCATCGTACTGGTTTCGGCAACGCTTATCGGCGGCGGTTACCTTATGGGCTCTGTATCTGCACTGCATGCCGCCGGCATTACGATCAACCGATGTGGCTGGGTGCTCCTGTTTCTTGATCTCGCCGTATGGAGCCTTCGACAGCACCTCGCATTCAGCATCCATAAAATCAATCTCAGGCCATGGATCCGGAGGCTGTTCCGCACCCCGACCTTTGCCACCATAGCCGCCATAGCGGCATTGGCCTTCCTGTTCCTGACGGCAGAAACCCTTTTCGTTAACAGACTGGCGCTGTTGAACATTCTGCAATCGCTATGGCATACTTTCTGGAGCGGATTCATCGACATCATCAAGCTGCAGGCTGGAAAAGTCCCGGGTTAAATCCACGGGAAGCGACAAGGATTGAAACGGGAGTTCCCGACAATCATGGTCGGTACTCTAAACACCAGAAGTGAGCCTCGGACAGGGAAATTTATAACAATCGGCAACTCCCGGGCAGAGGTGAAAAGATGCCATGGCTGTTCTGACTGTTCCTGCCGGCGGTGCTGACGTGCTTTCAGCTGACACTGCATAGCAGGAGTTCAAAAAACTACTTACACCTCTACTTCAATTCGTCGAGTAAAGGACTTTGACGTAATTATACTTTAATCAGTTATATTTTATAGTGGACATCAATTGACTTACTCACGAGTTTCTCTTTGCATTCGGGAAAACTATGTCCGATAAGAAAACACATCCCCCGTTGTCCATCAGCTCACTCTTGTACAGCTCTTTCAGCAGGAAGTGGAAACCCTTTTCATCAGAACGCCGCACCCGGATATTCGTGTTCCTGCTTTTGACTTCCTCCGTCGCATCACCTTTGCGACTTGATGCGAAATCGGCAAGCGAGATTTTCGAACAGGCATCGAAAAGCGTAGTGATCGTCTACAATCTGGACGACAAGGACAACCGGCAGCAATTTGCCAGCGGGGTTGTGATGCCCAACGGCGAGGTAGCTACCAACCATCATATCATTGAAAAAGCCGCAAGGCTTGCTGTCATATTCAACGGAAAGGCATTCGCCGCAAAAATCAGTCATTACGATCCGGAAAAAGATATTTGCCTGCTCGACGTGCCTGACCTGAAGGCACCGATAGCCCTCATCGGCAACACGAACCAGCTCAAGGTAGGAGCCCGTGTTTATGCGATATGTTCACCGAGCGGACTTGAATTGACCCTGTCTGAAGGTATCGTTTCAGGATTTCGTGAAATGAAGGGCGGGCACTACATACAGAACACTGCGCCGATTTCATCAGGCTCAAGCGGCGGTGGGTTGTTCGATGAAAACGGCTTGCTGGTCGGGCTGCCGACTTTTTACCTTACCGAAGGACAACAACTCAATTTTGCCGTACCGGTAGAGTGGGTAGTGGAAGAGTCAATGCAGCAAAATACCCGTACGACAACTCAAAAGGAGCAAAAAGATTGGCTTAAACAGGTAATGATACTGGAACAGAAAAAAGATTGGCCCTGCATGCTCCGGGAGTGTCAGCTCTGGATCAAAGCCCAGCCGACAAACAGCGAGGCATGGTACCGTCTGGGTTTGGCCCATTCCAGGAACGGAGATATGCGCAATGCCATCGCCGTCTTTCGGAAAGCGGTGTCGATCAATCCCGACTATTCGGCGGCATGGAGCGAGCTGGGCGTTGCTTATGGATTGTCGAGCAAGGAAATCGAAGCTATTGAAGCTTTTAAGAAAGCGACCAGGACCAAACCGGACAATACCGATGCGTGGTCCAATCTTGGAGAAGCTTATTGGAGGAGCGGGCAAACGGACAAAGCTGTAGAGGCATATAACCAGGCTCTACTCATCAACCCCGGTAATGTTCATGCATTCTTCAACCTCGGACGACTTTATCTCTCTGCGAACAACCAGGAAAAGGTCATGGAGCTTTACCGGAAACTGAAAAACATAGACCCGTCAATTTCGAAAAAATTCCTGGAAAAGTTTATCCTTCCGCGGTAACATCACCGTTCAAGGCTTACATCCGGCGTCGTTCACTGCCTATAACTGACTGGTTTTTTTTAACCATTCGATGCGATTTTTCAGGCGATCAGTACTCGACAAGGGAATGAGTCCGAGATCGTTCAGCTGGCCGTTATCCCCGATCATATCTTCACTCAAAAACAGATCGATGTAAGTCCTGATGCCCTTGACCTGTGCTATGTGGGATCCCTGAACACACATAAAAAGCTTCCTCGAGACAGGATACTTTCCAGAAACGATATTATCGTACGTTGGAGCGATACCGTCAATAGTTGCGAACCTGACAATATCCGAGTTCTGGATGTAAAGGGCATAGGAAATAATGGCTACGGCATCTATGTTATTCCTGAGTTCATCGAGCATAGCCTGCTCATGGTCGAATAACACGACATAGGCTCCGTCATGTCTGATTTTTGCATATTTGCCGCCATACTCAAAGTATTCAGGACAGAGTTCCGATTGCCTGGTGATAACCTTTTCCACGAATACCTGTCTGGTTCCCGACGTGCTTGGGGATCCGTAAACAAGAATCTTCTGCTTTGGCAAATCGGGTCGTATCTGGTCCCAGGTCTCGTAGGGATTCTTTTCGAGCTTTCCCTTTACAGGAACCTCTGCGGCGAGGGCTAAAAAGAGATCCTTCAAAGTCAACCTCAATTTTGCCCCGTGCCTGGAATTGGCGATAACAATTCCATCAAGACCAACCGGAATCTGGATAATGTCATTGACCTCTCCTACCCTGGTCTGGCTGAGGTCTGAATTGTCGATATTATGCGACAGCATCGCAATATCTGCATCCTGCATATTACGTCCCGTGACAAGCATTTCAAGGGCAGTTTCTGAACCTACGCTTTTATAGCTTGGAGAAGGTAACGTCGTTTCCTTGCTGAACTCCTGCGAGACATGCTGAGCTAAAGGCTCCAGAGTATGAGAACCTGCTATCCTGATCTGGTCATGCGCATCAGCCCTCACTGCGCCCATGCACGCAAACGCACACATCAAGGCTGATGAAATGAACGAAAAACTCATTGCATGTTTTTGATTTATGCCATTACGCAAGGCAATCGATTCAATCAGAAATAATAAGCAAAATTATAGTGTTTTACTATACATGAGTCACATTCGGCATACATTCTACATGTCTTGTATCGAAATAACGATCACCCAGCTCTTGTCGCCAAGGCTTACTCGGGCTCTTACAGGAAAAGATGCATCCTGTAC
>Ga0326726_10001019_pt1 | contig 25807 bp, 22 predicted proteins | sample MHFenrmetagenome_2_FD_207603 | JGI IMG/M metagenome (GOLD analysis project Ga0326726, IMG submission 207603) | Lab enriched peat soil microbial communities from Michigan Hollow, Ithaca, NY, United States - MHF15MN | ecosystem: Environmental > Terrestrial > Soil > Wetlands > Peat | place: USA... | reverse complement strand
AATCCTTCCAGTCTTTTATCAACCCTCGCAAGCTTTGATCTTTCACCAGCGGGTCCTTCTTGCTCTGTCCGATATGGAAGGCAGCACTGGACCACGGATATACCCACGCCTTCTTCACCATGCCGGCTCGCACCGGATTCAATTCAACATACGAAGTCGCCGCCAATAAATGGGACTCACCCAAAACACAGGAACTGAATCGTCCCTGGAAGAGATACCCCCGAACCCCTTCCCGAAAGTTTTTCATCCGAGTATACCGGCGATGGGCCTCACCAAAAGCCCGCGCCAGCGAATCTTCCTTCTTAGGAACGGCGATGAAATGGACGTGGTTGGTCATGAGACACCAAGCCAAGATTTCAACTTCAAGCCGCGCCGCTTCCTCGCCTAAATAATTCAGATAAGTACGGCGCTCTTTATCCGTTTGAAAAATCGCCATGGATCGAACGCCGCGCTGGGTAATATGGTGGGGATATTCCGGAACGACGACCCTGGATATTCTAGCCATGCCGAGGAGATTAGGCTATTTGGACGAGTCTGTCAAGATTAATCGGTATTATGTCCCCTGAATATCGGAGCACCAAGAACATGCTGGAGATACAGTCCATCCTTTTTTAAGCGTCCCTTCCCTTCTTCTTTTTCCCTCGCCTGCTGGATACCCCTATACCTTCCCAGGAATATCAGAGGAATCGCTTTATGGTGAAAATTGGACTCGGGAGGGATCTTTTGGGCGGGCGGTCGTTGGATATCTGGCGAGGCGTTTAACAATACATTCTCTTAAATCGGTTGCCGTGCATTTTGGGTGGGAACCGGTAACTATCAAGCAAGGCGTGGCAAGCTGGAATCGAAGTTGCGCAAAGATAAGGATTTAACGAGGAGACTCACCGAGCTGGAAGAAAATTTGGTAAAAGGAAGGAAAGGAATACTTATTTAGTTATGCCTGACAGGGGCCTTTTAATGGGTGACCCCATTTTCTGTTATTTGCCTCCTGATTCAGGAAGGACTTGATGCTGATGGGAAGACTCCTAGAGAGGGATATTCCCGTGCTTTCTGATGATCACCTCTTCAGTCTTTTTTTCCTTCAGCAATTGCAGCGCATGAATGAACCAACGGCGGGTATCCGCAGGTGGAATTACGGCATCAATATATTGTTTGGATGCTGAATAGTAAGGTGCCAAGATGGCCTCCCGATAATCTTCAATTTTCTCTTGTCGGGTTTTCAAAGGGTCGGGGGACTCAAGGATTTCCTTTTTGTAGAGAATATTCACCGCAGCCTCCGCTCCCATCATGGCGAATTCGGCCGTGGGCCAGGCAAACATTAAGTCCGCACCCGTCTCGTGGCAGCACATGGCGGGAATGGCCCCCCCATAGAGTTTCCGTAGCACACAGGTGATTTTAGGAACCGTAGCTTCCGAAAAAGCATAGAGCATCTTGGCCCCGTGTCGGATGATTCCTTTTTTCTCCTGTTCTATCCCCGGCATATATCCGGGTACATCGGCCAAAATCAGCAAGGGAATATTGAAACAATCGCAAAACCGGATGAAACGGGCTGCTTTATCCGCCGCGTCGATGTCGATGGTTCCTCCGCGGACACGCGGCTGATTGGCCACCACTCCCACCACCCGACCGTCCATGCGAGCAAAACCGACCACGATGTTTTGCGCAAATAGGCCATGGATTTCAAAAAATTCACCCCGATCCACAATTTCCCGAATAACCAGGCGCACATCATAAATTTTGCGGGGCTCGGCGGGAACGATTTGAGTTAGCTTGTCGCAGGTGCGGATAGGATCATCGCCGGGGGGAAGTACCGGCGGCTCTTCCTTGTTATTTTGCGGCAAATAGGATAAAAGCCGACGAATTAATTCCAGGCACTGGCGGTCATCATTGGCCACCAAATGGACCACGCCGGATTCACGAGAATGAATTGCGCTCCCTCCCAATTCCTCGAAGGTGACCTTCGCTCCCGTCACCTCCTGAATCACCCCCGGGCCGGTTATAAACATATGGGCGGTTTTGTTAACCTGAAGAATGAAATCCATGAGGGCCGGAGAATAGACTCCACCCCCTGTGCATGCGCCCATAATGGCGGCAATTTGGGGGACGACTCCCGAGCATTGGCTATTCTCATAAAACATCCGCCCATACCCCGATTCGTTCTGCATCCCGTCCTGCAGGCGCCCTCCCGCGGATTCATACAATCCAATGACCGGTGTCCCAATCTTCCGCGCCATGCGTAGTAGGTAATTTATTTTTTCTCCGTGGGCCCGCCCGGCAGAACCCCCGAAAACCGTTACGTCCTGAGAAAAGACCAACACCCGACGGCCGGCAATCCTGCCAAATCCTGTAATCACACCGTCCCCAAAAATTTTCTTATTCTGCATATCAAATTCAAAAGTCTGGGTTTCCGCCAGCATATTTATCTCCAGGAAGCTTCCAGGGTCCACCAAGGCTTCAACCCGCTCTCGGCAGAGCAGCTTTCCTTTGGCCTTTTGCTCTTGTTGTCTTTGCCTTCCGCCAGCTAATTGAGCTTTTTTCTCTTTTTCTTCAAGTTCTTTCAATAATTCTTCCCAGCTTTTCATATTTCCCCCAATGACTTATTCACTGAAATCATTTCCCTCATTCGAAGAACCATGTCCGACTTTCCCCATGGGCTCGATTGGAATGCGGCGCGGCTACGTTTTTCTCTTTTCAAGCTTGCGCACAAGGGTCCAAATTGGAAGTGAATCCAGGGGTGGATCAATCATAAAATTGGGGAGGCTTTTTCAGCGCCGACCATTTGCGGATATCGTGCGAGGGAATGATCTGCGCCCCCTTGGATGCCCTCATCGACAGGTTCTTTTTCCTACCTTTCCATATTCTGAATCTTCCTGAAGGTTTATCTTTTGCGAAAGTCCGAAACTGATTCGGCTTGGTATGGGTGCCCCCCATTCATTTTCCCGAGGAGGTCTTAAAGTTTTGATGAACCCCCCAAAAGGATGCACAAACGATCCCCTGCGGAGATGGGGAACGATCTTCTCCCGCCTGGCTGAATATTTCTTCCGGCTTTTTTTGATGGATCCCTTGGCCGGGGGCCGATTCTCCAAAAGAATCGGCCCCCAACAAATTTCCACCTTAAATGTGGCGGCCGACCCAGAAGCCTTCATGGCTTGCAGGCGGCATACTCCGTACCTCTTTGGCGTCACCGATGAGGTACACCTCTCTACCTCGTGTACCCAAGGTTTTGTAAAGACTGTCTTCCGGCTCCCGGCCCAGGGCAATCAGAATTGTATCCGCAGCGACCGTCGTTTCCCCCCAAGGACCTGCCAGGTGTGCTTCACCTGAGTTAACGGCCTTTACCTTGTGCTGGGTAAGAATCTTGACCTTTTCCTGAGCCAAATAACGCATCAGAGGCTCATGCCGGGCACCACCACCGTAAATATAGGCCGGCCATCCTACTTCTTCTCCCTCCTCGACCAGGGTCACTTCTTTCCCTTCTCGGGCAAGGGATACAGCCGCTTCTGCTCCCTCGTGTCCGCCAAGAATGACAACCTTCTGTCCAATCTTGGCCGTTCCTGCTAAATAATCCCAGAGGTACACGGCATTTGTTTTACCCGACAGCGAAGCCGTTTTTTGTTTGGCCCCTGTAGCAACGACAATCGCATCCGGCTTTTCCTGCTCGACCAGTTGCGGGGTGACCTCCGTCTTAAGCACAACCTTGACCGTCGACTTTTCAATCTGGGCGATCAGCCATTTTGGTAGGTTCCATAGCTCGCGCGTATAGAGTCTTGGAAAGGCAGACGCGAGCTTGATTTGTCCTCCGAGTTTATCGCTTTTCTCGTACAGGGTAACCTTGTGCCCCCGCTGCGAGGCCGTTAAGGCTGCCTGCAATCCGCCTACCCCCCCGCCAATCACCATCACCTTCTTCGGCTGCAGGGCAGGTTCCAGCCGGTATTCCTTCTCCCAACTATAAGCCGGGTTCATCGGGCATTCGGCGCCTAATTGCTTGAAGAGCCGGTCCAGGCACCAGTTACAGGCCATACACTGCCGAACCTCATCATAACGGCCTTCAATCATTTTCTTCGGCAAATGCGGGTCCGCAATAATGGGCCGGCAACATGCTACCATATCCGCCCGGCCATCCTCGATTATCTTCTCGATCAGCTTCGGGTCCTGGAGACGGCCGACGGTTATGACGGGAATGTGGATTTTCTTCTTAAGGGCTTCGGCGAACTTCACATTCACGCCCCTGGGCTCATATAAAGGGGGGAAGGAATGATCGGGAGTGTGCCCGATTCTTCCGGCGGAGGCATGGATCCAGTTCACCCCCATTTTTTCCAGCGTCGGGGCGATTTCTTCAAGAACTTCATTGAAGGTCAGCCCGGGGGTTCCTTTGTCTTCTTCCATGAATTCGTGGCAGCTCAGCCGGACCCCCAGAGGGAAATCAGGACCCGAATAGCGCCTCATGGCGGCGACTGTTTCGTAGAGGAAAGCGGTGCGAACCGCGTATTTATCGGTCCGTCCCGCATTTTGCAGGGGAGAAAGGAACTGCAGGGCGAGAGACCCATGGCAGCAATGAAGTTCGACGGCGTCAAAACCTGCCTCTTTCGCCCGGGCGGTCGCTTTCCCATAGTTTTCGATGATCGCCTCGGTTTCCTCCGTGGTCAGTGCGTGCACCTTTTGCCCTTCCCATTGAGGCTTTGCCGAGGGGCCAACCGGAAGCGCCCCGATAATTGGCTCGGAGCAAAGGTTCCCACCGTGGGAGATCTGCAAGGCCGCTTTCGCCCCGGCCTTGTGGATTCGATTGGCGAGGTCTGAGAGTCCGGGTATCGCTTTATCGTTCTGGACTCCCAATTGACGACGGAAAACCTGACCCCGGTCCTCCGTAAAACTCATGGTGACAATGATCAAGCCGGGGCCATCCGCCTCCAATTCAAAGTTGTCCAGGGTGCGGTTGTTTACCCGGCCGTCTTCTTTAGCGAAATTCTTTACCGTTGGAGCTTCTGCAAACCGGTTCTTAACCATCATTTTACCAATGGCAATGGGATCGTAAACTGTCGGCATAATCTTCCCTCCTTCGTTGGTTTTTGGGTTCTATTCTACTCCATTATCTTGATCCCCGATTTTGGACAGACCGTTTCGCACAAGTGACAGGCCATACAGTCCTTGTTGTTCACCGCTTGAGACTTTCCGCGCACTAGTTGAAACACCCGGTTGGGACAATTCTCGACGCAGGTGCCGCAGCCGATGCAAAGCTCCGGGTTCATTTTGATTAGAATAATCATCTCGCCTCTCTCTTTTTTCGGAAGACCTTCTTCCCTTTCCTTTTTTGGCGTGCCTTTTTACCCCCCCCATTAGGGATAGCTGTGTCTCTTTCTCTACCAACTGCGGGTATACTATTTTTGTCGACCTTTTTACGGCCCTCTATCCGGCTATCGCGTTTTTTAATATTTGAAAAGTCGTTTCATTATTTCCAACCCATGAGAGCCTTTCCTTCTAGCTCCTACAGAAAAATTTGAATTCACTGGAATGAACGAAATCATCCAAGGCCTCAATAATCCGGGCCCGGGCGGCCGAGGGTTCAATGGCCGCACTACCAACATCCTGGAAGCGCTGTGGTAAGGGGTACCGAAAGTATCCCGATACTCCCTCATTTTACTCTGCCGAAAGGCTTCCGTGTCGTCCGCCTGTTCGATTTCTTTTCGGTCCAGAATGTCCACTGCCGGTGCGGCTCCCAGAATGGCAATCTCGGCGGTGGGCAAGACAAACATCTGGTCCGTTCCCATTTCTTTGGAAGCCATGGCGGATATTCCCCCGCCGTAGGATTTCCGAAGGACCAAAGAGATCTTCGGATCGGTTTATGCGAGGTCTTTCTATCCCAATTGAATTATTTAAGGGCGTCCCCCTTTCCGATAAGCTCCCGCAGCTTGACCAGTTCTTTCGAAATGCTCCGCTGACCCTCTTGCAGCTCCCGGATCACATCCCCTGAGAAGCCTCCTCCTCGGCTGTTTTCCTTCCCTTTCGTCTCCAGCCACACAGGTCGGTCTTCATCTTGACAGAGATTCATGGATACAACATCCATCCGAGTATAATGACCGATGATGTCATGAAATTGCTTGGCCGTTACGATCTCTTCGAGGTCGATGTCGGCATATACGATCCCTTCCTGGTCAACCATTTCGGCCAGAGTATTGCCCAGGGGGTCCGTAATCCCGCTATAAGAGCGGCACCCTTCCATCCATTTGCGCTTCTTCCCATTGTCTCCGCAGAGGAACTCTACCATTGCCGAATCGACCGTGTTGGTACTGCAAAGGTTAAAGAGCTTCCCCTCCAGGCTGTGGGCCCCCGTACGGATGATGTTCCACTTGGCCAAATCCCCTTTCCCGGGAACGTTGAAAGCAGGGTAATTCGCCACATGGATCTGCTCTCCCTGGGCGATCAGGGCATACCGGTAGAGAGAATGGGTATTGTTTCCGCAAGCCAGCGTCCCGATTCTTCCGAGCTCTGTTTCCCACACTCTCAGTCCGCTTCCGTCCCCTCTTGACCAGACCATTTTTTCGGCGAATGTCGGAACGATCTTCCGGTGCTTTCCAATCATTTCCCCTCTATTGTCAATGAGCAGGTTCGTGTTCCACATCGTCCCCATCTGGGTCGAGAGTCGCTCGTTGATCCCAATCACCACATGGACATCAGCCTCTCGGGCCCCTCGACAAAGTTCATCCGTTGCGGGGCTGGGAACGACCACCGCTTCGTCGAACAATTTCTGGAACATGGGATAATTCTCCGAGGGCACATCGAGCCAAATCCAATATGGATAACCTGGGATAAAAGCCTCCGGAAAGGCCACCAGTTTGGCCCCGTTCTTTGCTGCCTCCCTCATTAGAAGGCAGGCCTTTTCAATGGTGGCCTTCTGATTTAAGAATACCGGGGATGTCTGGACCGCCGCCGCCTTGAATTTGGGATATTGACCGGTCATGTCTCCACCTCCGTCTCTCCCTTTGTATTCTTTTGAGACTGGCATTCGGCTTTGGGTACTCGCTATCCCCCAGAGGGTGTGAGAATGTCAGCCCTTGACATTCATTTAGTTTGGATTTTAAAAACCGCCGATTCAAGTTCCCGGATGGTTTTCGGCAATTCCCCTTGCCATTTTTTTTCCTAGGAAGGACGATTGGGGATTCAAAAATGCCGTTTTAGGTCCCTAAAACATCCTTCTTTTGCAGAGTTCTTTTGCATTTCCATATACTTAGCCTGGTCCGCCCCGGATGGACCCTGATCCCATTCCGCCGCTTCTTTTTTTAGAGGGCTAAGTCATATCGGTATTATGTCCCCAGATTTCCTATGTCCCCAGATTTCCTGAGAAGCTAGTCAACATAGTCAAAAAAACGTCCCGGACTACATTGAGGAAAAAAGCCCTTTTTTTGCCGCTGAAAAACTAATTATGAGGCCGATTTAGGGGGCATAAATTGCATTTTTCCATGCCATATCAGATGTTTGCCATGGCCCGATCCATTTCTACTTCTTTCTACTTTCTCACCTTCTGCAAATATCGATTATCCCTTTGGCGGTAGCCTTGCGGGAAGATCTCCCCTGCGATTCGGAACGCGAGGGTTACAAATACCCTGGAGGATCGTGGAGAGGGAAGCAGAAGATCGGAGTAGTTATATCGTCATTTTGAAGCTTCCCCGGGAAGCAAGCGTTGGGTTCGGGAATCTGGATTTCATCCGATTCCCTGAGGATTATTATCTTTACATCGGCTCAGCCAGAAGGAATCTGACCCAACGCCTCCAGAGACACAGGGATATCTTAAAGAGACATTTCCGGCACGGTGATTACCTGAGGGCCATCGCCGAGTTTCACTTCGCCCTCCCGATCCCCACGGAAGGTCTTGTCGAGTGCCAAATTCCGCAGGCCATCAGAGATTTGCCCGGATAGGAAATTCCCGGGCTCGGTTCTTCAGATTGCTCCTGCCGATCTCACCTTTACGTGATGTCCCAGGGTCCGCTCCAATTTGCCGGGTTTATCTCTCTGCTCCAATACTTCCGCATGGACCGATTCCACCCTTTGTTGCTCACCGCCCGATGATTAGCCTTTTTGGATCGACCTCTCTACGCAGGATCTCCAGCTCGGTCTTGGCTGGGGGCAACGTCGTCACGATTTCTTTTGCCTGGAGCAGGGGGAAGCCGCAATTCTGCTGGACCTGAGAAAAAGTATATCCCTCATGGATGGATTCTACGCGCATGCGGCAGGTTTGCTCGTCATACCCAAGGATGGCCATGTTGGTAATGACTTTGTAAGGGCCGGTTTTTGCGGGCAGGCCGGCCTTTTCCCGCCCCCCGGGGCCATCGAGGTATCCAGGTGAGGTGATAAAGCTTACCTTCTCGACGAAGCGTTTGGGATCCTGGGGGGTAATCACCAACACTCTCCAGCAAAAAGAGGCGAAATCATTGGCCCCTCCGGAACCGGGGAAACGCACCTTCGGCTTTTCATAATCACCCACGACGGTGGAATTGAGGTTGCCGTACATGTCAATCTGCGCCCCCCCGAGGAAGGTATAATCCACCATTCCCCTCTGGCAGTTCTCCATAATTTCGCTCAACCCGCTCGCCATCACGGCCTGATGATAAGATCGCGAGTCCCCAACCGAGACCGGCATCTTTTCCATGATCGGGGCGATCCCTCCGGATTCAAACATGATCACCAGGTCGGGAGCATGGGTTTTCTGGGCCAGCATGGATGCGGCCAGGGGAGCTCCTGTGCCGACTGCCACGGTGGCCTTGTTTTGGAGAATCCGCGAAGCGGCCACCAGCATCAATTCCATGGTATTGAATTCAGCCATCTGGATCACTCCTCTTCTCTGAGTTCAATCAGGTTTTCCTCGGCCCGGAGTTCTCTCATCCTTTTCATCCCGCCACAAAGCTCCAGGTACTCATCGAAATCTTTCGTCCCATAAATATATTTGTTCATGAATTTTTTGAAGGTCTCGGGGTCTTGCTCACTTTCCAGCCAGAGCCTCAAATGATTTTCGTCGGAGAAGTACTCGCCGACCATGTTCCCCGGATAGGCCCCGTAGGGAACCTCACAAACCGCATCGACCAGGTAATAAGGAATCAGGGTCGCGGAGGGAGCGTTGCGGATCTCCTTATTGCGGATCAGGCGTTCACAGGTGATGATCAGGCGCTTAGAGGCCCGGGCCAATTCGATGTCACAGACGGAGATCCCTTGGAAGCGGGAGTTGCCATAGACATCCGCCTCATGGACGTGAATGACCGAAATATCAGGCCAAAGGGATGGGTAGAGGCAATGCATTTTGCCCGTGAAGGGGCATCGGCCGATTTTGGCGGCGCTGCGTTTAAAGGTGTCGGTCCCCATCATATTACGCCCGGGCAGGAAACAAACACCCATTGCGGCTCCTTTAAGCCGAAGGTCAAGGCCGTAATTGGTCCATTCGCAAAACTGCACCTTGCCACTTTCCGAATAGCGGCGGGCATTCGGGGAAAGACCGCGGATTTCCAACCCGATGATGTAGGCGGCGTCGCAGCGGTTGAAGACTTCCCCGGCGGCAAGAATCTGATAATCATGGGTGGCCGTATGGCCGCAGAAGATTAAATCCTTCTTTCGCTGGCGGACGATTTCTTGGCAGGCGGCCGTTGGCGTACGATCGGCCCCAAACCCGCCGATGGCCAGATAGGCGCCATCGTGGACGAATCGTTCCACGGCCTCTTTCAAGGGCATGAGTTTGTTCACCAAGGCTCTCTCCTTGGACTGAAAAAAATCCCTGGCCTTGTCCGCATCGGGGTCCATGAAAAGCGGGCCCTCTCCTTGAGCGATCACTTCAAACATGATTCCTCCTCCGTCTTGACAGGTCTGGAGACTGAGCAGAATAAAAATGAAACCTTCTATTTTTTCGCTTCTACAGGGGCAAAAAGGGGTTGAATTAAGCCCACCAGTCCTTGGGGCATGAACCGCACGGCTAAAACCAATATCACTCCATAGCCCAAAAGCTCCCATTGTCCAAGGGTCCGCAGAAATTCCGCGATCACCGCCATAAAGACCGTACCGATGATCGCACCCCAGAAGCTATGCATGCCCCCCACCACGCAATACATGACGATAATAAACATACGCGGCAGATCAAACTCATGGGGGGTAATAATATTCATGATAGCGCCATAGGTCGCGCCGGCGATTCCGCAAAAGAAATTGCACACGGCAAAGGCGAGAAGTTTGTAGCGGAAAAGGTCGACCCCAATGGATTCCGCCAGATGATCAGCCTGGGCAACGGCTTTCCAGGCCCGCCCATATCGGGAATTTTCCAGCCCATACATGATGAGGAGGCTGATAACCATTACGCCCAGGGCCAAGTAGTAATGGGAGGTCTTGGAGATCAAGACGATCTCCAGGAGGCCCGGAATGGTGAAGGAAGGCCTGGCAATGGGCGAAAACCCGGGTATCCCCTGAAATATATCGACATAAAAATTTCCGAAAAAAACCCGGACGATCATGGCAATGGTAACCGTTCCGATAAAAAAATAGGCTCCGATGAGCCGCAACAAGGGAATTCCCAGGGCCACGCTCAAAAGAATGCAGACCCCCCCCGCCAGCGGCATCGCGATCCAGAAGGATATCTCCAGACGAGTCGATAGGACTGCCGAAGCATAGGCGCCGATTCCCATGAATGCTACGCTGGCCAGGTTCAGCAGGCTGGTCAGCCCCATCAATCGAAGACTCACGCTCAGAATGATGGAGATGAAGATGAGGGTCAGGACATGGACCCAGAAAAGATGCTGGCTGAAGATGAAGGGGAATAACAGGATAAAGATCCCGATCCCCGCTTGCAGAAGCCGTTGATGGGTTAGCCCCCCTCTATTCATGTGCCTTCAACCCTCCCATCAATCCCCGGGGTCTTACCAACAACATAAGAAAGATAAAAGCAAAGGTAAGGACCTCCACGGCTTGCAAGCTGACAAAGCTGCTTCCGATGGCATCCACCAGGCCCAGGAAAAGCCCGCCGATCAGGCAACCGGGGATGCTTCCCAATCCCCCCAAGATAATGATGATAAAAGCTTTCAGGATGGGTGGACCCCCCATGTAGGGACTTATGTAGAGTACAGGGCCAAGGAGAACCCCGGCGGCGGCAGCCAAAGCGCAACCCACTCCGAAGGCCAAAGAACAGGTCAGGTCAATGTTGACCCCTTGAAGGGCGGTGCATTCACGATCCTGGGCGATGGCTCTCATCGCTCTTCCATGGCGGGTGTATTTGATAAAAAACTGAAGCGCGACGATTAGCCCGATCCCGATGAGCGTAACGACCAGCCGTTCGGTATAAAATTGTATGCCCAGGAACTCGATCTTGCCGAGAAAAGCCCTGGGCACACCCTTCTCCCAAACCCCCATGATCTTTAGAACGGATTGTTCAAAAACCCAGATCAGTCCCAGGGAGATCATAAAAGCTTCGAGGACTTTACCGCGGAAGGGCCGGAAACAAAGCCTTTCCACCAGGACGCCGAAAAAACCGATGCCCACCATGGCAATGATCAGGGTCAGGAAATAGCCGAGGTGCTTCTCTCCAAACAGCCACCAGGTGAGAAAACCGCCCAGCATGTAAAACTGGGCATGGGCAAAGTTGACAATCCCCAAAATGCTGTAAACCAGGGTGAGACCCAACGCGATAAGGATATACATCATGCCCAGCATCACCCCATCAGCCGAAGCCTGTAATAAAGTCGTTATGTCCATCGACCTTCCCTCATGCCATAGGTTCAGCGCTTGAGAAAGACGCCTGCTCCCTCAAGCGCTGCGGCCATCATCGAATTTGAATAAAGGCTATCCCCTTGGACTATTCAGGGAACTTCCAATCCCCGACCTTGGCTTTCAATTCCTCATGCAGTTCATAACCGAGGTTCACGACTTTGCCTCCCTTGATGGCCGACAAAACCATGGGGTGCAGGGCCTGCCGGGGTTTGCCCTTATAAAAATCTGCCATTCCAAACATATAGGGACCCAGAACGCTCTTATAGGGTGCGCCAGCCACAATGGCATCCGCCAATTTAACGGGGTCGAGGGTCTGGGCCTTCTCCATGCTCGTGAAAGCCGCCTTCATGAAACAGTATTGCCCAACCGTGACGTAATCCACCGGCTCCTTGTATCGTCTCTCGTATTCCTGCACGAGTGCCCTTAGTTCGGGAGTCGTGTACTTCCCGGAAAAATCCCAGTACATTTCATTATATAGGTCCTCGGCAGCCTCAGGCCCGCATACCTTTATGGCCGCGGGCGGCATGGTTCCGGCTACCCAGGCCTTGAGACCCCGATACCCCAGCTCGTGGAGCTGTTTTAGGATGAGGCCTCCCGTACCCATGGGCGAAGTCGCTAGGTCAATAATATCCGGCTTTTTGGCCAGGATGCGGCCGAGGACTCCGTGGAAGTCTTCCTGGGCCCTTTCGTAGTATTCCTCTGCTACGCAGTCGATGCCTGCCTTTTTGGCGGCCGCAATCGCTCCCTTGCCTCCATCCCACCCGCTGGTATCATTGGGGGAGATCGTGGCTAATTTTTTCAGATTGGGGAACCTTTTTTTCATGCCCAGGTAATAGATGTCGCAAACCTCCCAGGGGGAATGCTCCGCGCGGAAATTCAGAGGAACATCTTTGGTCAAGAGTTCTTTCCCCCAGCAGGAGAAGGAAAACATGACATTGTTGGGTGCGGTAACGGTTTGGGCCGCCCGGCAAGTGGCCCCGACGGCACATCCAAACATAAATTTTACCTTATGCTCGAAGACCAGCTTGTTGGTCACTTTGATGGTCGTATCCAGGTCCACTTTGTGGTCATAGGAGATGTGCTTCACCAAATACCGTTTCCCTCCGATGTTGAGACCGCCTTTGGCGTTGATCCCTTCCTCTAACATCTCCAAAAAGCGCATTTGACCCACGCCCCAAGAGGCTGCCGGCCCGCTCAAAGGAACGGCCTGCCCGATCAACAGGGTTTCCTGGGCAATTGCCGGGCAAGGCCCGAGCAATCCGAAGGTGATTAAAATCCCAAAAGCCAACGCTACGAATACCAAGGTTTTCATGATTTTCCTCCTCTGCTCGTGAATTTTTCTGGCCCTGATTATCCCAAAAGAGAATTAACCGCCTAAATAATATTTTTTTACCTGGTCGTTATTTAAGAGGAGTTGACGATCCCCGGCCAACACGATTCTGCCGGTCATGAGAACATATCCCCGATGGGCGATACTGAGCGCCATATGGGCATTCTGCTCCACGAGGATGATGCTCACTCCCTTCTGGTTGATGGTTTGGGTAATCTCTTTTATTTGGCGAACCATCAAGGGAGAAAGGCCCAGAGTGGGTTCATCCATCAACATGATCTTGGGACTGCTCATTAAGGCTCTAGCCATGGCCAGCATTTGCTGTTCGCCCCCGCTGAGGCTGCCCCCTTGCTGATTTTTGCGCTCCTGCAAGATCGGAAAATGGGTAAAAACGTATTCCAGATCCCGCTTGACCGCGGTCGAGTCCTTCCGCAAATGGGTCCCCATCAGCAGATTGTCCATTACCGTCATCTCCGGAAAAATCCTCCGCCCTTCGGGCACTTGAGCAATGCCTCGCCGGACAACCTCGTGGGGGGGGAGTCCATCGATTCTCTCTTCCCGGAACCATATTTCTCCGCTGCCGGGCTCTTTGAGCCCGGATACCGTCTTCAAGGTAGTGGATTTCCCCGCACCATTCGCGCCTAGAATGGTGACGATTTCGCTTTGGTCAAGGTTTAGGGAAATCCCCCGCAGCGCTTCTACTAAATCATAACGCACCCATAAATCTTTTATTTCCAGGAGCATCCCTACCCCTCCTCCGCGCCCAGATAAGCATCGATCACCGCCTTATTCTCCTGAATCTCTGCCGGCGGTCCCTCGGCGATTTTCCCCCCGTAGTTCAAGACGGCAATCCGGTCCGAAAGGCCCATCACCACTCTCATGTCATGTTCGACAATGATGAGGGTCACTTTCTTCTCCTCCCGAACCCTGCGGATGTGGCTCATCATGAACTCCGTTTCCTCGGCATTCATTCCGCACACAGGTTCATCCAAAAGGAGGAGTTCAGGGCTGGTCGCTAGGGCAATCGACACCCCTAAGGCCCGCTGATGTCCATAGGGAAGATTTTTCGCCAGATGATCCTTAAAGGGTTCCAGTTTCATAAAATTCAAGATGGCCAGACTCTGTTCTTGAACCTCTTTCTGCTTGCGTCGCTGACGAGAGGTTTTTAGCAACTCTTCCCAAAAGTTCAATTTCTGCTGCAGGTGGAAGCCCAGGATCATGTTTTCCAAAACGGTGTTCTCTCGAAACAAAGTGGTGGCCTGGAAAGTGCGCACCAATCCCTTTTGGGCGATTTGATTCGGTTTGAGCCCGGTTATATCTGCGTCCTTAAAAATCACCCGCCCACTGGTGGGCTTGAAAAACCCTGTAATCACATTGAAGAGGGTGGTCTTCCCGGCTCCATTGGGCCCGATCAGACCTAGGATCTCCCCCTCTTGGATTTCAAGGCTTACCTGGTTGATGGCTCTCAAACCGCCAAAATCTTTTATGATCCCTTGGAGCGCAAGTAGTGGCATACATTTGTACTCCCCATTCGGCTAACTAAAATTCCCTGTCCGCCCGTCCCCAGGGGGATGGATCCCCGGCGCAACCCACTTGTCATGGGGACCATCGCGTATTTTGCCTGAGGCGGATAAAAGGCGGGTCTCTGGGAGACTCAATCTGCCCATGGAGTTTTAAAAGTCTATCAGGACCCGGCAACCAAGATGGAAGAGCCCTTTTGCCAAATTCAGGGCTCCCGCGGTTCTCCGGTAAGATTTCACCCCTCTGGGTATCACAAACCCCAAAACCATGTCAAGGTTTTTAAGGTGGAAAAGTGCATCTTTTTTGTCCCTACGGTGCCATCGCTCCTCAAACGTCCCTCAAGGCCCTCCTATCCTTACATTCTGACTTTAAAGGTTAGGACGCCCATAAGCTCTTGCACCCCCTTAAGCTTCTCCAAATTTAATATCTGCTCCGCCGTCTTCTCCATCAAGTCTTCCGGTAATATCCCCCTCGTGAATTTAGCATATAGCTCCTTAAATTTCTGCATAGGTAATGGCTCCTGGGTTGACCCAACCGGATACCTTCTTTCCCCTGAAAATTCCCTTCCGTCCTTAGTTTTGATCGTCAACCGAGCGGGGCTTCCCATGTAATGCTTTGACCAGTCTTCATGAAGAATGACCTCCACCTTGGAACGGGCCTCTCGGTACCTTGGATTGGCCAATATGTCGGTGTCTATATGGCTGAAGTTTACATCCCCGTCGAGTAACGCCGAAGCCAAGATATGTTGATAACTAAACTGAAGGTCCCCCAAGGTTTGCACATCCGGCCGGTGGCATATCTCTTCGGTTGGGGCGATATGGGCCTCGATTTTTTTAACGTCTTCATAGGAAAAAGAGTGCTTTCTTTTCAACTCCAGGAGGATATCAATATGGCGATGGGTAAGAAAGCAACAGGGGTATTTTTTAACCCAAATGTTACGAAGCTTCCATTGCTGTCCCAAATTTTCCACGATTTTCCCTGGAGCGACCTTTTCTTTCCCGAGCAAGTTCGAGAGATAGGCATTCAGATCGGGATTGCCGCTCATCCCTTCCTTAGCCATTTCCGCAGCCATGATTCCCTGCAAGGACTGGAGCGCCGACTCAAAATAGTGAGCATCCGTTCCAAAACTTGGAATCGCCACCCCCACTCCGGACATGGCCAGTCCCAAGGCGGAAGCTGTTTCGGCCACACTCAACCCGCTCGCTCTGGCCGCAGCGGCTGCCGGACCGACCGCCCCCGGCACCAGCACGACCCCCAGAGACTCGGTCGGGAACATACAGGTTCTGGCGTGAACTTCCAGTCCGATCGCCATGGCCTCCAGCAGCTCTTTCCCGGAGAGCCGCAGGTGCTGGGCGAGAGGGAAAAGGAGGGGAATGACGGTGATATCCCAGCATACCCCTCCGTTAAAACTGTCATCCTCCAGTTCGCTGGCATGGGCAAAAAAAGCATCTAAAAAAATTGCCTCCCATAGGGAGGTCTGCAAACCCGCCCCGATCACATTCACTTCCGCAGGTTGCCGACGGTTCCGGATGATCCGGATTATTTTTTTCGATGAAGGCATGGCGGCTCCGACCACCATTCCCGCGGTGGTTTTCAGAGCGAGGCCCTTGGTGAATTCCAGCACCTCTGGGGGAATCTCCCGATATTTCGTCTCTACGGCAAATTTCGCCAATTGGTCTGCAATTTCTGTTTTCATGGGGATCTTCGACCTCCTCTTTATAATATTCTCACAGCAGAAGCACAATCGGATTTTTGGATATTTCAGGGCGACCTTGATATCGGGGGCGTGTACGAACCAGGAATAAAGGCGCTGGGCGTGATGGGGGCCGGTGCCTTGTCCTGCCCCGCATGGCAGCCTGATCACCCCCGGCACCTTGACCTGGCCCCCCCCTTAGATCCCTTAGCATCCCCCCTTGATGGGTCACCGGGTCCAAGGCGCATGGCATTCTCCTATTCTCGAAGTACGGATGAGAATCATCTTCCGCGGCATCTCGATCTTTAGGTTGGCTTCCGTCGCCTTTTCCTTTTTTCAACCCTTTTCCTTATTTCTCTTGTTCCACAAGTTCGATGACTACGCCATACGAGCTCTGGGGGTTCAGAAAGGCGATTCTGGAGTTGTGGATCCCTTTCCTGGGTTGTTCGTCGACCAGACGGGCCCCTTTTGCTTTGAGGTCTCTCAGGGCCTGGTCAATGTCGTCCACCTGGTAGGCAATATGATGGATTCCCTCCCCCTTTTCCTCGATAAATTTCGAGATGACTCCACCTGGGGTGGTGGATTGCAGCAGTTCGATCAGCGTACCCCCCACGGGGATGATGGTAATGTTGATTTCTCCCACGGATTCCCTCCCGCTGATCCCCAGGGATAGAACCTCAGTATAAAATTTTTCCGCTTCTTCCATATTCTTTACCGCCACACCGATATGGGCAATTTTCTGAATCATTTCATCTCCTCGCACGGCCTCTCCCCTTTTCAGAGGGCCTCCATGATCAGACCTTTTCAAATACTTCTCTCGCTGGATGAGTTTAGCGAATTGAAAAAATGGTGTGACCACCTTTGTTGATGCCCCCGGGCCATGGATTCCCTCGGTCCTTTACCCCCCCACCTCTTTTCAGGCAGCTATAGTCTTACCTCTCTCTTTTGGGGAGCCCGTATCCATTAAATGATAAGCCCGAGAGCAAATCCTTCATGGATCGCCTCCATCAACTTGCGGGGTTTAAGACAGTCTCCGGCTTCATAATACTCCAACAAATCCTTTTTCAAGGAGGCACCCAAGGTCCGCTCGGATTCCATGCCCATGGCGACGATAAAGGAATCGCCCCGGAAATTTCGCTCCTCTCCGTTGGTGACTCCCCTTACATAATCTTGGTCAATTTGAATGACCTTCGTATTCACGATGAATGATACCTTCAGCTCTTGCAACCTCTTCAAGAGAGACTTTCTTACAAAAGGATTCACGTCCAAGGCCACATCCTTGAGCATCTCGAGGATCGTAACGGATCGGTCTCTCCGGGCGAAGAACTCGGCTGTTTCGCAGCCGATCATCCCTCCCCCCAAGACCACGACCTTTCCCCCGATTTTGGCAGGGTCGGTTAAGGCTTCCGCAAAATAAAAAACGTTCTCCTGCCTGCCCTGCTTCCATTCCGGAGTCTTTGGCCTGGCCCCGGTAGCCATGACGACCGCTTGAGCCCTGCAATCCCCGATCGCCTGCGCATCGGCCAAACGGCGAAGCTTGACCTTTACGCCCAAATCTCTAATTTGCCTTGAATAATAGTCCAGCAGATCCTGTAAGCCTTCTTTGTGCGGCGGAAGGGCGGCCCACTTTAGCTGGCCTCCCAATTGGCCGCTTTTTTCCGCGAGGGTCACCCGATGCCCCCTCAGGGACAAAACCCTTGCGGCTTCCATTCCTGCCGGGCCGCCTCCAATCACGAGAACGTCCTTTGGCGTCTTAGCCTTGACGATTTTTGAATCCTTCTCTCTGCCGGCTGCCGGGTTCACCGTGCAAACCAGCGGAGATTGCTCGACCAAAATTTTTTCAACGCAAGTCATGCAGGCAATACACCTCCGGATACTCCCTACCCGGCCTTCCCGAATCTTATTGGGCATCTCGGGATCCGCAATCAGGGCCCGTCCCATGGATACCAGGTCCGCTTTTCCCTGGCGCAAAATTTCCTCAGCCAAATCGGGTTCGTTGATGCGACCCACGGCAATCACGGGAATATCGACGCTTTCCTTAATCCCCTGGGCTAAAGGAACGAAGCAACCTTTGGGAAAACTCATATCGGGGATGGAAGAGTTCTTTTGGGCCATGGATTCCTCAGCCGAGGAAGGGGTGCCCCCAGCGGAACCATGAATCAGGCTGGCGCCCGCCCTCTGCAATTCCCGGGCCATGATCTTCCCATCGTCCAATGTGAGGCCGCCCGGCAGGAATTCGTCCGCGCTGATCCTTACCGAGATGGGGTAGCTTTCCCCTACTTCCTGCTTAATGCGCTGAATCACTGCGCACGCAAATTTCATCCGGTTTTGCAGCCCTCCCCCATACCCATCCGTCCTCTTATTTGTCAGGGGGGAGAGAAACTGATGAATCAAATATCCATGGGCGCAGTGGATTTCCACGGCATCAAATCCGGCCTCCCTGGCTCTCCTGGCACCCGCGGCGAATTTTTTCAATATTCCCTCGATCTCTTCCTCCGTCAGCACTTTGGGGATACTTCCTCCGTAACAGGGAATCGCCGAAGGGGCCACCGGCTGCAATCCGGTGATTTTGGCATCGGCCCTCCGGCCGGCATGATGCAGCTGCACGGCTGCCTTCGCCCCCCGTGCTTGAATCGATTGTGCCAGGGTCTTTAATCCGGGGACCATAGCGTCGTCATGGATACAAAGTTGATTCGCAATGGTTTTCCCGATCGGCGAATCAATGCAGGTAACTTCCAGGATGATCAACCCTGCGCCGCCCTTGGCCCTTTCGCTATAATACTCCAACAACCGATCGGAAACTGAACCATCCCGGTTGGCATAATTCGTTCCCATCGCGGGCATCACGATTCTGTTTCTAAGCTCCAGCGTCCCAATTTTAACCGGCCCAAGCAGCTTCATCGGTTCCGCCACAGGATATCTCCTTCGGGGAAAGAGTCCCTTCATTGATAGGCTTCAGGACTTTTTTTCAATTGCTCCCACCTGGCGATATCATGGGATGGAATAATCTCTGCCCCCAAAAGATGGGACAGATGCTCCAGGCGATAAATGCTCTCCGCGGCTTGCTGGGAATTCCAGGTGTTGCTGGATGGAATTTTCAAGGTTAGATTTTCTTCAAGCAGGATGGTATCCCCGGGGAAGATGTAAGAGGAACCGCTGGCCAGCCTCACGATGATCGATTGGTGTCCCGGCGTGTGGCCCGGCGTCCTGACGACCGAGATGCCCGGCAGGATGATTTGATCGCCTTCCAGCAGATGGTAGTTCAGGGAGGAAGAGAGGTGGTTTTGCATGTACTGCGCGGCCACAAAGGAATCGGGATGAAACGCGAAGCGATATTCCGCCTTTTGAACCACAATGGGGCAATGGGTAAAAAAGCGCAGACCCCCGGTATGATCCCAATGGAGGTGGGTAAGAAGTACCATTTTAATATCCGAGACACTCAGGCCTAATTCTTTAAGCCGGCTGCGGATGTCATCGGCCTGGGTCATTTCGGGTTGAATTAACCTTGCCCGCGGGCCCCAGGCCTGCTCGGGGTCCCTTAACCCGTCAGGATTCAGGCCTGTGTCCACCAGGACCGGGCCCTTGTCATGAAGCAGCAAAACGGAATAGACAGGAGCCTTTATTTTTTTCCCCATGTCGATCGCGGTCAGAAATACCGAGCGATCCACAGTGAGGAACCCGCCAGGAAGGATGTACATTTTTTGCACCGCCATATCATCTGCTCCTTTGGCAAAGCATCCCTGAGAGTCCAAAATCACCTTCTATTTTAGACCTAAAACTACTTGATCTAAGATAAGGTGTCAAGATTTTTCGGGAGCGGGAGCGAGCGAACCGACCTGATTCTGAAGGGAAATTTCTGGGGAACTTATGACCTGGCGTGATCAGCCGCGGAAGGAGGACAGCGAATTATTATTTTTTTGCAATTTAGCACTTTGAAAAGAGGTGGGGGGGTAAAGGCCGCGGAATCCATGGCCCGGGGGCCAGGTCGTAAATGTAACCGCCGACCAGGGGACCGATGGCTGCGGCTGATCCGGCGATGGTAAAAATAGCCCCGACGATGGAGGCTGCCCGAAACCGGCCAAAATAATCGCCGATGATCGCCGGGAAAACTGCGGTAATCCCCCCACAAGAAAAACCGAAGGCGGCAGCAAAAAGAAGAATCATCCAGCTTTGGGTCGTGACCATGATCCATAGCCAGGAAAAGATTTGCAGGCAGAGGTTGATCATGAGAGTCTTCTTGCGGCCAATCCGGTCTGAAATGGAACCCATCGTTATCCGGCCTAAGGCGGAGATCAGAGTAATCCGAAACTCGATCTCCGTTCGCAATCTACACCTTCTGGCAAAATCTCTCAACGTCGAGTTCAGCTTGCTATATTTTAGTTGATCATTGAGGCGAACGCGGGACGAGGATATCCTCCTTTTTTGACATCTGGTTATTCCGACTAGGAACTAAGGAGGAAACTGCAATGAGAGGGCTGAGGGGCAGAAGGGTAAAGACGGTGAAGGAAGGAACACTGATCGCGACGGTGGACATAGGCCTAACAGCCAACACAGGATATTGCATTACCCTGGACGGGAGAGACACTAGGCCCTTTAGATCAAGTATTCGCATGTGACTATTTTTCCATTCTAGCAGGAAACTCGCAGTATTCTGTATAGACGCCTCCTGCGCTCGCAGCTTCAACATAAGCTATCAGACTATTGCGCGACCCCGGCCTTGTTTTTTCATCAATAAGCTTAACGCCGCTCCTCTTTAAATTTTCCAGAATTTCATCAATGCCTTCAACCTCATAGCATATATGGTGGAATCCTCCTCCCATTTGCTTTAAAAACGGCATGAATTCACTATCAGATGCTGTGGGGGCAAGGAGTTCTACCTGGACATCTCCGATGTCGAAGAAAGCGAGATCAACTTTGTATGCATCGATATATTCCCTACGAGAGGGCTCCCGCAATAGGATCCGTTTAAAGGTCTCAATCCCTTGCTCAATGGAAGGAACCATGATACCAATGTGATCAATTTTTTTTATTTTTCCCATCATGAATCCCCTTTGTTCTATGAGCTTAAAGCGAATTAGCGTTTTCCTTCATGGAGCAGAATCATTAAATTGAGTTGGCCACTATTATAGTGGAATGTTGCCGTGCCTCTTTGTGTACCTGGCCTGTCTCTTGTTCTGCAATAGCCTCAGCGACTGAATCAAACGCCGCCTGGTCTCCCGCGGCGCGAAGACGTCCTCGATCCCCAGCCTGCCCAGCGACGCTGCCTCAAACGGGTTGCCGTACCTCTTGCGGTAGGCCTCTATCAGGTCCTGCCGGGTCTTATCCGGGTTGGCGGATTTGTTGATGTCGTCGCTATAGAGGAGTTCCACGGTCTGCTTGTCACCCATGACCCCAACATCGGCGGTGGGCCAGCAGAAGACGAAGTCGGTGCCCATGCCCGGGGCTACGCCCATGCCGTTCTGACCGCCACCGTAGGCCTTGCGGCAGATGATGGCTATCTTGGGTACGGTGGCCTCGCACTGGGCATAGAGGATCTTGGCCCCGCTGCGGATGATGCCAGCCTTTTCCGACGCCGTGCCCGGAATGTATCCCGGAGTATCGGCCAGCAGGATGATGGGTATGTTAAAACAATCGCAGAACCTCATGAAGCGGGCCTGCTTGGCCGAGCTTTTTTCGGTCATGCCGCCGGCCAGCACCCTCGGCTGGTTGCCCACCATACCCACCGTCTGCCCGCCGAGCCGTCCGAAGGCGACGATTATCTCCTGCGCGTATTCCGGCTTAACCTCCAGGAGGTCCCCGTTGTCCACAATGTCCTTCATGACTGCCCGCATATCGTAAGGCTTGGACATAGCCAGGGGCAAGATCTCCTCAATCTGGGTGCATAGCCGGTTGGGGTCGTCGCCGGTGTCAACCCGTGGCGGCTTCTCGTCCGAGTTCTGCGGTATGAAGCTGAGCAGCCTTTTTATCAGCTTGAAGCACTCGTCTTCATTGGGTACCCGCCAGTCGGCCACGCCGGAGATGCGGGTGTGAAGACGAGCGCCACCCAACTCCTCCATGGTCACGTCTTCCCCGATTACTGACTTGGTGACCCTGGGGCCGGTGATGAACATCTGGCTGATGCCGTCCACCATGATGATGAAGTCTTGCAGCGCCGCCCAATAGACAGAAGCGCCGGCATTGGGGCCCAGCATAGCCGCTATCTGCGGCACCAGGCCGGAGGCCTGGACGTGGGGGAAGAAGACCGAGTCCACGCTTTTCTCGTAAAAGACCTCGTCGGGCTGGTCCATGCGGTAGGCACGGGCTCCCGGCGACTCGTACAGCGAGATCAGGGGCACCTTGTTGTCCAGGGCCCTTTCCACTGCTTTGTACATCTTGAAGCCGTGGTCCATGCCCGTCGAGCCCCCGGCAACGGTAGCATCAGAGGCGAAAATGGAGACCTCTCGGCCATCTATGCTGCCGTGGCCGGTCACAATTCCTTCTCCGGGCAGGTTCTTCTGATACCCGATAAGCATTCCCACTTCGCTGAAGGTGCCCGGGTCGAGGAGCCGGCCCAGTCTCTCACGGGCGGTAAACTTGCCCTTCGCGTGCTGCCGGTCTATCCTCTTCTGCCCGCCGCCCTGAAGGGCCTTCTGCCTGATATCCTCCAGTGCCTGGAGCCTCTCTTGCATGTCCTTCTGCACGTTCTTTTTTCCTTCCCACGGGTTCTGAAGCTGCCTTACTAATCCTCACCCGCCGCCAAAGGCAATATTTAACGTGTCCAAATCCTTCAAAATTCATATTTCTTCAGCCGTCGTTTCCTGAGTGTAACCGATTCGATCCGGAATGAGGATCGGAAAGCTGCTGTTCTCCATGATATCTTCAATTCTTTTCCCGGGATGAAGAGAAATCAACTCCATCTTTTTTGTGTTTGGCTCAAATCCATATACACCCAATTGAGTAATAATAAGCAGACTCTCCAACCAAAATCTCCATCAACTTCGTCCGACCCGTAAACTCCTGATTCAACCGCTCAATGATATTGTCGTCCGCAAAGTACAATGGAGCCCGAAAATTGGACAGGGTGACATGTTACACTTGGGGAAGAAAAAAAGGAGGCCCAAGTGGAGAATTTGAAGAAACAGCATACGCCGCCGTTTAAAACGAAAGTAGCCTTAAGAGGCGCTGGAAAGAAATAAGACCTCCTCACACCTGGAACAGGCGGATGCAATTCTCGCCCAACATGAGGCGCTTCTCTTTGTCTGTAAATGGGTAACTCAGGATCTTGTTGATCACTATCGCGGGGTCGTATACAGGGTAATCGGAGCCAAAGAGGACATGGTCAGGGCCGATGGCCTTGATCAATTCCACCATGAGCTCATCGCTCAGGCCGTTGCCGCCCATAGCATCGCTGACGCACTCGCTGGAGTCGAGGTACAGATTGGGGTAGCCTTTCTTGGCCAAAGCCAGCACTTCCTGGTAGTAAGGCTCGATCAGCTCCTTCCAGTCCGGCCCCGGCCCCACGCCCATATGGCCTAAGATGATTTGCAGCTTGGGGAACTTCTTGACCAGAGGCTCGAAATGCTTGGGCCGGGAATACTCCACGGTCACCCTAGGATTGTCCGGGTGCGGATGCGGTCCGCAGTGGAACACGATCGGTATGCCCATATCCGACGCCGCCTGATAAGCCGGCCACATGCGCTCGTCGGGGGGATAGTAGCGGCCGATAGGAGGGTGCAGCTTCATCCCCTTGGCGCCGCCATTCTTAACCTTGTCCACCACCTCGCGCCGCAAGGCTTCGGCGCCTACGGTCGGATCAAGGGTGATGGTGGGCACCAGCTCCGGGTGCTCCCTGCCCACCTCGCAGCTCCAGGCGTTGAGCCGGGCCAGCCTGTCGAGCAGCATCCGGCGTATTTCCTTCTCTTTCTCCTGGCGCTGCTCCGTGGTCAGGTCGGCGGGCAGCTTGCGGACCGCCGATTCCCACATGTACGCCAGCGGAATGGTGTTCACCATTATAGCCTTCGTCATTTGGGTCTGTTTGATGCACAACAGGGCGTCGGCCACGGTGCCCGTGTAGCTGGAGAAGAACGGGAAGGCGCCCAGAGCTAGTTTCGAGGCCTCCATGCTGCGGAAGCAATGCAAATGGACATCTATGATAGTGTAACCCTTCATCATTACCTATATTTTCTCGAGTTTAGTCTATACCGTGTTGTCTATGCCAGCAGACTGCCGAGATCGGCACGCCCGGCCGATGGGAATGTAATTTAATTTCGGGGGGGAATAGAAAAGCAGGTAACAAATAGCCTAATCAAAAAATTATGTCAAGGAGAATTTTTAAATTTTAACTCAGACACCCCCCGCAGAGCGGGTGGCTTGACGAGTTGGGCCGCCTCAAAGGCGGTCGACCGATTAACCCAAGCGTCGCGCTAAAGCGCGCCTTTGTCCCTTAATTCGCAGGACTGGCCCATTGATCCATCCACTTCCTCCTGGGCGCGGATGTATTGGCGGACCTGCTCTCGTTCAAAACCAACGGTGGATACCGCCTATCCCCGAGCCCAAAGGTGTTCCCCGGTGAAATTGCGATCCTTGAGGAGCAGGCTCCGCCTTCGAGGAGCTCTCCGCCCTGACACATGTTAGGTTCATGGCCTTCGCTTGAGGCAAAAAATGTCGGGGGGGGCTTGGAAACGTGGATTTGAATCAGGTCAGCCAATAAGGAAGGAATATCGGGTCAGAGGGGAATGAAAACTGTGGTGCCGGCGGTCGGAATCGAACCGACACGGAGCCAGGCCCCACGGGATTTTGAGTCAATAACTTAAAACAGGCGATTCCCCATCAAAATTAACTAGTCAGAATTACGAGCAGTTAGAAGACCATTTTGGATTAGCTTGGGAAATTTGGGGTTATTTTCGGGTCTGACGGTTACATTTTAGTTACACTCTGAGTGCCCGCCCCCTTGGTTTACTCCCCACTACTCGCTTGCTTCTTTTATAATCCCCGCGCCCTTTTTCGTTTTTCTTTCCGATCACAAAAAATCCCCCGGACCGCAGCACTCTCTCCGAGGATTAGCTGGGTTGAAGCCGACGCTTGCGGAATCTTCTCACGTACCGGACAACGGGCAGGGCGGGCCTGAACCGCCGACCCGCCTTTTTGCTCAGGAAACCATTTCTAAGATGATGTCTTTGACGGGTTTAATTTCCTTGATCAAAGCGCTGACCTGGCCGCCGCCCGCGGGAAAGAGATCGAAATTCCCCTCATGCCAAGCCTGGTCGGAATCTGTCATGTTGTATTCCTTGGACAAGTCCGCGCCCGACGCCAAAAGCCTGCCCAATTTTGGATTGATGATCGTCCGCATGGCCATGCCTCCGACAGGCAGGAGGGTCGTGCCCGCGTCCGCGCTGGTGACGATGGCCTCTTTCCAGGCCCGGCAGGCCGGGCTCTCTTCGGACGCCAGAAAAGCGGTCCCGATCTGCACGCCCTGCGCGCCGAGAGCCAAAGCAGCCCGGTACCCGCGGCGGTCGGCGATACCCCCGGCGGCCACGACCGGCACGTTGACCAGGTCA
>Ga0326726_10001017_pt1 | contig 25961 bp, 26 predicted proteins | sample MHFenrmetagenome_2_FD_207603 | JGI IMG/M metagenome (GOLD analysis project Ga0326726, IMG submission 207603) | Lab enriched peat soil microbial communities from Michigan Hollow, Ithaca, NY, United States - MHF15MN | ecosystem: Environmental > Terrestrial > Soil > Wetlands > Peat | place: USA... | reverse complement strand
CAGGTAACGCTCCAGGGGATCGACAAACCGGCGGCGAAGTGGAAATCGCCGGCGGATGTCTTCGACCATGTTCTTGCCCACGAGCAGAAAGTGACCGCTTCAATTCACAAGCTGTTCGAGGTAGCAACGAAGGAAAAGGACTATCCCACCCAGGTCATGCTCCAGTGGTTCATCAAGGAGCAAGTGGAAGAAGAGAAGAACGCCACGGAAATCGTCGAGCTGATGAAGCTCGCGGGCACAAGCGGCCCGTCGCTCCTGATGCTCGATCGACAGCTCGGCACCCGCGCAAGGGGGTAATCCGGCGCGTTTGAAGCGGTCCACGGGGCCTGGGGAAGGGAGACTGTTCCTTCCCGGGCCCCGTGTCGTTCGTGGGGCATTGTCTCACGTCCCCCCAGTTCCTCACCGACAAAGGAGGTCATGATGGCCACGTATGTTCTTCTCACCAAGCTTTCGTCTCAGGGCCTGGGAGAACCTCACAAGCGCGAGCATATCGGGCGGAAATGGTTTTCCGCAGTGAAGAAGAAATGTCCGGAGGTGAAGTGGCTCGACCATTACGCGCTCCTCGGGCCGTACGACTTCATGGACATCTATGAGGCGCCGAACGAAGAGGTGGCCGCGAAGGTATCGATGATTACCATGGCACTCGGTGCCGTTCAGGCGGAGACGTGGGCTGCGCTTCCGTACAAGAAATTCGTCCGGCTGGCGGCGGGCCTGTAGACCACCAATCTCGTGGTTCCACCCATGCCCGAAGTGCTGGTTCGCTGTTATGCGGAACTCAATGACACCCTCCCTCCGTGGCGACGCTTCAGGGACTCGCGATTTGCCCTGGAGGGGGTGGCGACCGTCGGTGATCTGATTGCGGCTCTGGCACTCTCTGTCGCCGATGTTGATCTTGTTCTGCAGAACGGTGAGTCCGTATCGCCGGACGATCCCCTCCGCGCCGGCGACAGGGTCGCCCTTTATCCGGTTTTCGAATCCTTCGACATCGGTGGCACACAGCGCATTCGGCCTCATCCGTTGCGCACGCCCCGATTCATCCTTGATGTGCACCTCGGCAAACTCGCCGCGCATCTCCGGATGCTGGGGTTTGATGCCGTCTATCGGAACGACGCCGGGGATGACGATCTTGTCCGGGATTCGATTGCCGGAGGGCGCGTGCTCCTGAGCAGGGACCGGGCGCTTGTGGCAGATCCTCGCCTTTCGCGTGCGTTCGTAGTCCGGTCCGGGGACCCCGAGGAGCAACTCGTCGAGGTGGTCGGACGGTTTCAGCTCCAGGGACTCCTTCGCCCGTTCTCGCGCTGTTTGCGATGTAACGAGGCACTTACGTCCGTCGCCCGGGCCGATGTGCTCGAACTCCTGCCCCCCCGTGTGCGCCAGTCGCAGACGGAGTTCCATTGTTGTCCGTCCTGCCGGCGTGTGTACTGGCCCGGAACCCATCAGGTCCGGATGCGTGCCTTCATCCGCCGCGTCCTCCGTATTGATTTTGAATGACAAATCTCGAATATTCGAAAAACCTTCGAACCGGGAGATCTTCGTCCACATTGGAAGACGGTCGAACCCACCTCCAATGCGTTCCGGGCCACGCTGATCCCAGTGTAATCCACGAACCCTGTTGAGAGAAGAAATCTGATGCAGCGCGTACGCTACGGGATCATCGGTTTTGGCCGATTTGCGGAAAAGACAATTGCTCCGGCGATCAAAGCTTCGCCCAACTCAGAACTTGTGGCGATTCAGAAGCGTTCCAGGGAAGCCGTCGAACAGAAAGCCGGAGAGCTTGGTATCCCGTTGGCGTTTGATTCCGTCGGCGCCCTGGTAGAGCACCGGGACATCGACGCCGTCTTTATTGTTTCTGCGAACTCGGCCCATTGTCCGGAGACGATTGCCGCTGCGCGGGCAGGGAAGCATGTGCTGGTCGAGAAACCGATGGCGATGAATGTGGCTGAAGGTGAACGGATGATTGCATCGTGTCAGGCCGCCGGCGTCAAGCTGATGGTCGGGCACATGCTTCGCTTATCCCCTCTCACGCTCAGAATGCGCGAGTTGATCCGGCAGGGGACGATCGGGCACATTATCCATGCACGGGCCGATTTCGTGTACGATGCGCGGCTGAGTCATCGCTCGTGGTTGTACGACCGGACGGTTGCGGGAGGAGGGCCGGTCTTCGACATCGGCGTCCATTGTCTGGACACACTGCGTTATGTGCTGGACGACGAGGTCGTCGAGATCGACAGCGCGCTTGAGCCGGAGCCGACCGACACCAGAACCGAGTCGACAGCGGCTCTTCAGCTGAGATTCTCGAAAGGGACCGTGGGTTCGATTTTCTGCTCCTACGCCGTGCCTCTTCGGAGAACGTTCATCGAATTCGTCGGCACGGAGGGAGTTGTGAGCGCTGCGCATTTCACTGTGGGAGACCGGGTCACTCCGCTCACGATCCTCCGGGGAAAGGACGACCAATCGACGGTGGAACGAATAGAACAGATCACGGTCCGCAATCTCTACGTCGAGGAGATCTCACACTTTTCCGATTGCATTTTGAACAACAGGGAGCCGCTCCTTTCCGGTGACAACGGGCTAAGGAATCAAGTGGTTCTGGACGCGGCAATGCGCCGGCGGAGGGAATGATGAACACAACTCGTGGGGCAATCCTCGCATCGCTGATCGTCGTGCTCTCGCTGGAGCCCTCTATCGCTCCGGGTCAACCCGCCGAACTCCTCCTTCGCTGCGATGATATCGGCATGTGCCATGCGGTGAACACGGCCCTCCAGCGAGTCCTCGAGAGGAGGATTCCGGTGTCGGTTTCCATGATGGTTGCATGCCCGTGGTATCAGGAGGCGGTAGAGATCCTGCGGGAGCACCCGGAAGTGGCGGTGGGTGTGCACCTGACGCTGAACGCGGAGTGGAAAGGGTATCGTTGGGGTCCGGTTGCCGGACGCAATGCGGTTCCCACCCTGGTAGACAGCGCAGGGTATTTTTTTCCCTCGCGGGCGCTCTTCTTCGCACACAAGCCGGACATACGCGAAGTCGAAACAGAGTTGCGTGCCCAGATCGAACGGGCGGTCGGGACGGGCCTGCGGATAGACTATGTCGACTACCATATGGGGACAGCAGTCGACAGGCCGGAACTCCGCGCACTGGTCGAGCGGTTGGCGGGGGAGTATCGTCTGGGGATTTCTCGTTATTTCGGAGAAACGGATGTTTCCGGTCTCTATGGTGCAGAGGCGGCGAATAAACCGGACACGTTGGTGGCCATGGCCCGGACCCTGGAACCCGGGAGTCTCCGCCTGATGGTGTTTCACATCGGGTTAGAAACACCGGAGATGGATGCCCTTATCGATCTCAATCCGTCCGGGCTCAAGCAGATGAGCCGGCATCGGGAGGCCGAATTGCGGGCGCTCACGTCGGAGAATTTCCTCTCCCGGCTCAAGGAGATGAGTGTGCGGCTTCTCACGTACCGGGATCTCCTCGCCAGACTTGGGGTTGGTGGCATGAAGCGGCCGGTGATTCCTCAGTGACACTCATCGTCTGAGGGTCCGGGTACCGTTCCAGCCAGATCCTCGAAGAGCATGGTTTGCTTCTCACTGCTGGGCTGAGTCTCGCCGAAGGCGGCGATGCCCCTTGTTGGGTATGAGTATTTGGCTTCTGGGGCCTTGTATCCGCGCATGCCAGGATGCTACGAAGCGAGTTTCACATGGGGTCTATTTCCTCAAGCCTCAACGAGTTGGAATACCTGTCGAAGTAGATGTTCCCACCTTCCCATTCCACCTCGCCGCGCTGAAAATCGACGGTGTCCGACCGGAGTGTCCGCTTGGGTGGGTCAAGGGTCTGGCAGTGATCGCTGTTGGCCGTCATCCTGTACTGCTCCAGTCCCCCGAAGTAGAAATCCCGCAAACGGCGGCGTTCTGTCAAAGGAAGACCTGTATAGTACCGCATCGCGAAGATCCCCATGTCCGGATCCACCGGTATCCATCCGTAGGGCGCGAGATAGATCTCCGTCCAGTCGTGAATGGTCTTCGCACCCGGAAATGTGTACCACCCCGACTGCCAGCGTGCCGGAATACCGTTCAGGCGACAGAGCGTAATGAAGAGCAGGGCGTGCTGCCCGCAGTCACCGTATCGCTTTGTTAAGCAGTAGTCGCTGATGTTCCTGATCGTCGAGTACTCGCGGGCGTAACTGTACAGAATATTTTCGGAGATCCAGTCGTGGATTTTCTTTGCCGTGAGCATAGGGTTGGTTTCGTCCCTCACGATCGAATCGGACAGAGCCCGCATCCTCTCCGTGAAGACGACGTGCGGACCTTCCCGGAGATACGGCAGAAGTTCTGGATCTCCAGGAGGACTGCGTTGAACCCTGGCCGGATCAAGTGGATGCCAGACGGCGTACATCGTGCAGTGATACTCGACACGGAACACGGTCTTTTTTCCCTTTGTGGCCTTCTGCTCCAGATATGCCGATCGGATTGCCGAGGTGTCCGGGGCAAGCTGAAGAACCGGACTTGAGCTTCTCACTATCGTGAACCCTTGCTGGTACGGTAGTCTCCTGGGCACCGGGAGCCAGGCGCGGATGACGGCGCCGTCGGGGACTGCGTCCGCATCGACCGTCAACGTCATGACCATGCGGAATCTCTTCGGAAGAACCAGGTGGGTCGATTGCCGCACAACGGCAGCCTGAATGGAGTCCGCTGTTCGCAACGTCCGTCGCTCGAGCTCGCTCTGATCTTTGAGCGGCCTGCGCCGGGGCTCGAGCTCCTGATGGCGCATGAAAAGATTGCTCGCGCTTACCTCAACAAAGCGGAGCGTATCGTCGATCACGCGCCCATCGAACCAGTCCTTCTGAATCCACCCGCTGAACTCCTCCGTCGTGAGGCCCTGCACGCATTTCTGGAGCTGCGCACGGAGTTCCTCTTTCGTGAGCGAGTAATCGAGTCGAATCCTCCGCAGGCGGTCGAGTTCGAACAGCAGAGAATTGCTCTCCGCGTCCGTCGCCCGGTCGATGGCGGCTCGAAGGGCCCCCGCCGCCTCGCGGAATTTTCCTTCAATCTCGAGCTCCGAAGCCTGCTCCACGACGGGCTGCTGAGTGATGGCGGGTGTCACAGAGAGTGCGAGAGTGACAGCGACAATGGCGAATGATTTCATTGAGGCTCCTTCAGACACCGGAGAATTCCGGTTCGTACTGAATGATGCCGCCTCCGGGCGGGACGGTTCCCGGCATAAGTTCCAGGAGCATAAACGCCTCGTCGGGGCATTCCAATTCCCATCGGACGCTGAATTCAGACGCCCGCCGGAACCGGAAGCGGGGATAATAGTCCGGATGCCCGAGAACGATCACGAAATTCCTTCCGCCGTCCTGTAATTTCCTGAGACTCTTGTGAACCAATTTCGTTCCGATTCCCCTTCGCTGCACAACGGGGAGCACAGCCATGGGCCCCAGGCCAACGGCCCGCACCGTGCTCCTCGATCCGAACAAGGTGACGGCCGAATACAGAATGTGTCCGACTATCGAATCCCCATCGACGGCGACGAGTGAGAGGATCATCTTCCCGTTTGCCCGGAGGAGGTCGACGAGATTGGCTTCCTCTTCCTGTCCGAACGCGAGCAGGTTTACGGTTCGGATTCCTTCCCGATCACCGGCGAGTTCCTCGCGAATGGTCGTTGACATAGGAAAAGGCCTGTTCTATTTGGTATATTCTTCAGCGCGTCCCTTCCAGGACGCCGTAACGATTTCTCAGAATCTCTTCCCGGTGCGTTCTTCGTGGCCCTTCCTCTGCATTTTCAGTCATACGGCGCAGGCCCTCCGGTCGTCATTCTTCACGGACTTTTCGGTTCATTGAACAACTGGCACACGCTGGCGGGGAGACTGGGGGAGCATTTTCTTGTGTTGACGATCGACCAGCGGAACCATGGCCGCTCGCCTCACAGCGAAGAATTTACTTTCCAGGCAATGGCAGGGGATCTCTTCCGGTTCCTGGAGGATCGCGGGCTGGCCCGGGCGTCGATCCTCGGCCACTCGATGGGGGGAAAGACCGCCATGGAGTTTGCCTTTCGGCATCCGCAGATGGTCGAGAAGCTCATCGTTGTGGATATTGCTCCCCGTGCCTATCAGCCGGGCCATGATGAAATTCTGGATGCGATGGCTGCTCTTGATCTCTCTTCGTACTCGAACCGTGCCGAGATCAACAGGGCACTCGACTCTCGTATCCCCGATTTGCGGGTACGCCAGTTCATTCTCACGAACCTGAAACGCTACGCAGGGGGGCATTACACCTGGAGAATAAACCTTGACGTCTTGCGGAGAAAGTACGGCGAGGTCACGAAAGCGCAAACTTCTGATGCCCCCTTCCCTGGCCCAACGCTCTTCCTCAGGGGAGAGCTGTCTCCGTATGTTGGCGATGAAGACCTCCCCGCGATTCACCGGCTCTTCCCCGCTGCCAGCGTGTGCGCCATCTCCGGTGCGGGACACTGGGTTCATGCAGACAAGCCGGAGGAATTCTTCCGCGTCATCCTCCATTTTCTGGGCGCCTGATGGACAGGGGCCGCGCCACAACGACTCGCCGACCGATCCGAGCTATGAATACCCACTTATCCATCTCTGAATACCCTTTCTTTCTGAGTGGCGTTGCTTTCTCTCTGACCAGTGTCCCGCTTTCTTGATCCCGTCCCGAAGAGCGGGATCCCAAGGGGCGGGACAAATCACCAAAGAGAGTTTTGCAGGATCAGAAAGCAAGAGGGAGGTGCGAGGGCTATGCGATCTCGCAACCGGCGCCCCAAAAGGAGGAAAGCACTCGTATGGGGACATGGTGGCCAGCCCGCGCGATCCAACCGGTCAGTTCCGGGTGCTCGGGCTGGCCATTTCCCGTATGCGTTCCGGGACACATCCCAGAGGATTTCCCCTACACCTTTGCCCGAGTGCACCGGTCGACCAGGTAGAGGATCGATCGGTACGGGACCCCGCTGTGGAGCGTCAGTCCTATCTCACAGGTTCTGCTGGTGGAAAAACCTTCTTTCACCTCGGGAGGAAGGGCGCCGTGCAACTCCCGCAGTGCCGAGGCGTTAAGTTCCGGGTATGTGAATCCCCGGTCTCCGGCCCAGCCGCAGCAGCCGACCTCTGCGGGCGCGACAACATGCTCGGCGCATGCTTCGGCAAGTTTGCGGAGCGGACCGGCGAGGCCCATCTTCTCGCTGCTGCAGGTCGTGTGGACCGCAACCGTCCCCGGCATTCGGCTGAACTCCAGCCTATCCATCAAGTGGTCCAGAACGAACCTGACCGGCTCATAGAGCTTCAGGTCGGCCGTAAACACTTCCTTCATCCTGTAGAGGCAGGGGCTCATATCGACGAGAACCGGGTATTCACCACCGTTCGAGGCGTGAATCAGTGCGGTCTGGAGTTCCATGGCCTTGTGGTCACCTTGGTCGCGGAACCCTTTGCTGGCAAATGCCATGCCGCAGCATAGCCTGTCCATCTGTTCCGGGAGGATCACGCGGTACCCTCCCTTTTCGAGAAGCCGGACGACGAGAGTGCTGAGTGAAGGGAGACCGTCATCGCCGAGTGCGGGACCCATGGAGCGGTTGATGCATGTGGGGAAATAGACAACGGCGGGCTTTCCGCTCCCTTGCGTGGGTCGGGTGAGGGGAGGGGCCCCTTTCGGCATTGCGGGGTTCCAGAGCGGCAGGCGATTCCGGCTGATGGTCCGGAGCGCGCGCGATGCGCCGGACATAAACCCGGTGCCTGTTGCGCGGTGGATGCCGTGGACCACATTGAGGATAACCCGGAGCAGAGCTGTCACCATTCCCAAATTGCTGGCTATGAGATTTGCGAGCTTGTCGGCCCCCGGGCTGATCCGGTGGAAGCGGAGTTCCTTGATCAGCTTTCCGGTATCGATCGACACGGGGCAGCTCGTTGCGCACAATCCGTCGGTGGCGCAGGTCTGATTTCCCTGGTAATCGAAATCCGCAGCGAGGGACTCGAGCCGATTCACGTCGGCCCCCGTGGACCGGAGGCTCTCGAGCTCACGAAAGACGACGATGCGCTGGCGCGGCGTCAGGGTGAGATTTCGGGATGGACAGTGCACCTCGCAAAAACCGCACTCAATACACTTGTCAATGAGTGGATGAGCCGATGGCAGAGGTTTGAGTGCTGTGAGGTGTGCCCGGGGATCGGCGTTGAGGATTACTCCGGGGTTGAGCAACCCCTGGGGATCGAAGAGGAGCTTGATCTCGCGCATCAGACCGGTAGCTTCCGCACCCCATTCACGCTCGACAAACGGTGCCATGTTCCGTCCGGTCCCGTGCTCGGCCTTCAGTGACCCATCGTATTTTTCCACGACCATCCGGGTGACGTCGTCAATGAACCGGGCATAGCGCTCCACTTCTTCCGCTCTGTTGAAGTCCTGCTTGAATACGAAATGCAGGTTTCCTTCCAGAGCATGCCCGAAGATGATGGCGTCGTTGTACCCGTGCTTTGCGAAGAGGCGCTGGAGGTCGAGTGTCGCATCAGCAAGCCGGGGGACGGGAAACGCCACATCCTCTATGATGACCGTTGTTCCGGTTTCGCGCATGGCACCGACCGAAGGGAAAAGACCTTTGCGAATATCCCAAAGGAGGGTGAATTCTGCCGGAACGGAAGTGAATTCGATAGGCCGTACTCTGGGAAGGCCTTCGATCGCCGAGGTGATCGTGGCGATATTCCCCTGAAGCTGTGAGGGGCTGACACCGCGTGTCTCCACCAGGAGCGAGGCGACCGGTTCCTCAAGCGATTTCAGGTAAGGGGGCATCCCGGGCTTTTCTTCGACAGAGTGAAGCGATGCGCGGTCCATCAGTTCGACCGCATCCACCGGACACCCTTTGAGCACCGTGACAGCCCGGCAGGCTGTTGCGATGTCCGGGAAAAGCATCAGGGAACTCGCTTTGTCCGCAAGTTCGGGAACCGTGTTGTAGGTGATGCCGGCGATGAACCCGAGCGTCCCTTCGGAGCCGATCATCAGATGCTGGACAATCTCGAACGGATCGTCGAAGTCTACGAGGGCGTTCAGGCTATACCCCGTTGTGTTCTTCATTTTGTACTTCATACGAATGCGTTCCGCCAGGCGTGTGTTAGTGCGGACACGCGAAGCAAGATTGCTGACCCCTCTCAGGAGTTCGGAATGGGACGCCGCGAACGCATCGCGTGAACGAGGGTCTCCGGTGTCCAGTATGCTCCCGTCGGCGAGAATGATCCGCATTGTGTGAAGTGTGCGGTAGCTGTTCTGAGCAGTCCCGCAGCACATACCGCTGGCATTGTTCGCGGCGATCCCGCCGATCATTGCGGCATTGATGGACGCAGGGTCCGGGCCTATTTTCCTTCCGTAGGGTAGCAAATAGAGATTCGCGTGTCCTCCCACGACGCCGGGCTGGAGACGGATTCTGTGGCCGTTTTCCAGGATCTCGTGGCCATTCCAGGACTGGCCGAGAAGAAGGAGAATCGAGTCGGAAATTGCCTGCCCCGAGAGACTTGTGCCGGCAGCTCGAAACGTCACCGGCAAATGCAACTCTTTCGCGGCGAGGAGGAGCTCGATCACCTCATGTTCGGACTCGACTTTTGCAACGAGTTCGGGGATGAGACGGTAGAAACTCGCATCGGTTCCATAGGCGAGTCTTCTGAGTTCGTCCTGAATGAGGCGGTCTTTCGGGATGACCCGCGAGAGCTTCTTAGAGAGATCGGCGTAGGGTTTCGTCGGCATTGGAGGAGATGGAGTGCGACATCCTGAAGGCTGTCATGGCACCCGTGGCAGCCCGTGCTGTCATTGAATTATTCGGTCACTGAATTATTATAGCAAAAACAATCGAGATTAGGTACTGGAGCAGATTGGTATCATTTCGTGAGATCCGGTAGGGTCTGCTTCTTTTTGCGAAATTCTGCAGTCCGGCAAACGTGTCAGGATCGTAATGACGCGCAATCCGTACAATTCAAATACGGCACTCGACGTCGTGTTGGTTGACATCGTGAAAGATGATGAATATCCTCGTGTTAAACGGTCGCCGATGGCAATGCATGGGGAGAATGTGGCGGCTGGAGGGCAAACCACCGCCGAATGAGGGCAGGCCGGGACTCTGGAACTCCCGGGAGAACTCTCTTGCTAGTATCACGTTTCAGAAGTACCTTGACGTAACAGGATCTTCCTCATCAGCCTCATGCCCGAGCTCCGTCAGAACATCATCACGCGCGAATGGGTCATCATCGCAAAGGAGCGGGCGAAGAGGCCGGACCAGTTCGTGCGTCCTCCGCGCTCCTCAACGCATCTCCCGGCGTATTCCCCCGAATGTCCGTTCTGTGCCGGCAATGAACAGATGACCGTGCGCGAAACCTACCGCGTGAGCGGCGACAATGGGTGGAAGGTGCGGGTGGTGCTGAACAAATTTCCGGCGTTGTCTCCCGAAGGAGACAGAGTCCGCCACATCGAAGGGATTTACCGTTCCATGACGGGGGTTGGTATCAACGAAGTGATCATCGAGCATCCCCGGCACGATCTCTCGCCGGCGCTCTTCACTGTCGAGGACATGACCGATGTCGTTGCCACCTATGTCCATTGCTACCGGGAATTGAAGAAGGATCCCCGGATTGAGGCGGTCATCGTTTTCAAGAATCATGGCGAGAGTGCCGGGACATCGCTCCCGCATCCGCATTCACAGGTGGCCGGCATGCCAATTGTGCCGTCGCAGATTCGTCACCGCATGGAGGAGGCGATCAGGTATTTTGACGAAACGGGGGAATGTGTTTTCTGCACCACACTCCGTCACGAACTCAGGGACCGGCAGCGCATCATTGCGGAGAGCCCGCATTTTGTCGCCTTTATACCGTATGCGGCACTTTCGCCCTTTCATCTCTGGATTTTTCCGCGCCGGCATGCGTCCTCATTCGAAGACATCTTCGACCATGAGGTGGCTGATCTTGCCGCAATCATGCGCACCGTCCTCGCGAAGCTCTACTACGGCCTCAACGATCCTGACTTCAACTATTCCATCCGCTCGGGTCTTGCCCGGGACGGTCAACGAGAGTATTTCCACTGGTATGTAGCAGTCATTCCTCGCCTCGCGAAGACAGCCGGATTCGAAATCGGTAGCGGGATGTATATCAACCCCTCCTTGCCTGAAGAGAGCGCCCAGTTCCTCCGGGATGTCCAACTCCCCTGACTCTCATGACGATGAACTCGATCGCTGCGGCCTGGCAAGCAGCCTGGGAACGTCCGCCATTTCGCACCCGGTTTTTCGTTACCATCCCATTCCTGGCGCTGATGCTCATCGCGCTTGCCACGTTTCTCCAGTGGGTGGAGCGCCGGTCCGGCGTCGTGGTGCCCGATCCGGTCCTGGCGGCATTGCCGCTTTTCGACCTCACCTGGATCATTTTCGGCCTGATTTATGGAGGGCTGGTCAGTGCTCTCCTTGCGCTCATTGCGGATCCGGACAGACTGCTTCTTGCGTTCCAGAGTTACTCCCTGATGGTAGTATTCAGGATCATCGCGATGTATCTTCTGCCTCTCGATCCGCCGGCGATCACGATTCCACTTCAGGACCCCTTTGTGCAACTTTTCGGAAGCGGCGACGTTCTCATGAAGGATCTCTTTTTTTCGGGACATACGTCGACCCTCTTCCTGCTCTTCCTGAGCGCACGCAGGGGAAGACTGAAGATTCTGTTTCTCCTCTTCACCATCGCAGTCGCCGCAACTATCGTCATCCATCATTCACATTACGCGGTGGATGTGTTTGTGGCCCCTTTTGTTGCGTATACGTCATATCGCATTGCCTATCTCCTGAACAAGAAGTTTGATCCGACCATCCGATCCTATTGACACACGGGCGTCTCATGTCTGTTATCAGGAGGCACGTATGAAAGTCGTCGGGTTATTCTCTGCGCTGTTGCTGGTTCTGGCCGGGGGTCTGGCGCAGACTCTCGATCCGGCTGCGGATCCCGGGGCGGTGGTTGTGGTGGACGATGTGCGCTTCACCGTTCTGACTCCCTCTCTCATCAGGATGGAGTGGGCGACCGACGGACGATTCGAGGACCAGGCGTCGCTCCTTTTTCTCAATCGACGTCTCCCCGTTCCGCCGATCACCAGGGCTGAAAATGACGGGTGGCTGGTTCTCACTACGGATAATCTTTCGCTCCGATACAGGAAGGGGTCCGGAAGGTTCACCCGAGAGAATCTGGAAATCCGCCTGCATGTGGCGGGAAGGGAAGTGCTCTGGGTGCCCGGGACGGAGGACAGGGGTAACCTGAAGGGGACCATCCGCACCCTGGACGGGGTGGAAGGTGCAACTTCCCTCGAGGACGGGATTCTCTCTCGCGATGGGTGGGTTGTCGTTGATGATTCCGAACGCCCGCTCTTCGATGCAAGCGATTGGCCCTGGGTGCAGCCGCGGCGCCCGGGGGCGCGGCAGGACCTCTATTTTTTTGGATACGGACACAACTACAAAGCTGCGCTCTTTGACTTCACCCGGGTAGCAGGAAAAATTCCGATGCCTCCCCGGTTCGCCTTCGGTCTCTGGTGGTCCCGATACTGGGGATACACGGATGAAGAGTTCAAACAGCTTGTCGGGGAGTTCGAGACTTACAGTGTTCCCCTCGATGTTCTGGTGATCGACATGGACTGGCATCTCACCTTTACCATGCGCTGGGATCGGGTGAAGAAAGACCAGGCGGGCCAGAGGCTCGGCTGGACCGGCTACACGTGGGACAGAAATTACTTCCCCGATCCTGAATGGTTCCTCGAATGGTGCGCGCAGAAAGGTCTTCGCACACCGTTGAATCTCCATCCGGCCTCAGGCATTCAGCCCCATGAGCAACAGTACCCGGCAATGGCCCGTGCGATGGGCATCGACCCTGCGACTCAGAAGTATGTCCCCTTTGATATCGTGGACAAGAAGTTCGCCACGAATTATCTCCACCAGGTTATTCATCCGCTCGAGAAGCAGGGCGTGGATTTCTGGTGGCTTGACTGGCAGCAATGGGGGACCACGAAGATTCCTGGTGTTACGCCCACCTGGTGGCTGAACTATGTCTTTTTCACCGACATGGAGCGTCAGAATCTTGTGCGGCCTCTTCTTTTCCATCGTTGGGGCGGGCTGGGAAACCACCGGTACCAGATCGGGTTTTCGGGAGACGTCATTTCCGTCTGGGAGTCGCTGAAGTTCCAGCCGAACTTTACTGCAACGGCCTCCAATGTGGGGTTCGGTTACTGGAGCCATGACATCGGGGGTCACATGCCGGGCCCGATCACCCCGGAACTGTACACACGGTGGATACAGTGGGGAGCGTTCAGCCCGATTCTTCGCACCCATACAACGAAGAATCCCGGGGCCGAGCGCCGCATCTGGGCGTATCCGACCGACGCCTTTCTCACGATGCGCGACGCGATCCGCCTCCGTTATGCTCTTATTCCCTATATCTATTCGATGTCCCGGCAGGCCTTTGACACCGGCGTATCGCTTTGCCGACCGATGTATTACGAGCATCCGGAAGCTCTCGAAGCATACCAATTCGCCGGTCAGTATCAGTTCGGCGACGGAATGATCGTTGCTCCCGTCACCGCTCCGATTGATTCCTCCTCATTGCTTTCGCCGGTGAAGGTCTGGCTGCCGGCAGGAGAATGGGTGGAATGGTTCACCGGAGCTCGTCTCCGCGGACCCGCAGTGTACCTGCGGAAGTTTGCGCTGGACGAAATTCCGGTTTATGTGCGGGCAGGCTCGGTCATCCCGATGCAGCCGACCGGTCAAAACGCCGGAGAGCAACGCGCAAATCCCCTGGTGCTTGCGCTCTTCCCGGGTGGGGACGGTTCGTTTTCGCTTTACGAAGACACCGGAAATTCCACCGCGTACGTGAAGGGGGAGTTTTGTCGGACCGGTTTTCGATGGACGGGAGAGGGGTCCCGCCGGGTGCTCTCCGTTGACCCCGCGGAGGGGTCCTACCCGGGGATGATGCAGGAAAGGCGTTTCGAACTGCATATCGTCGGGATGATGCCCCCGGGATCTGTGTCGTGCAACGGGAAGGCGCTTGGCCCCGTCCGGAATTCCGGTGAAGAAGGGTGGTACTACGACGGCACGAAAGGGGAGATATGCATCAGGACCGCGAGTTACCCGACTTCCGCCCCCGTCGAGGTGACGCTGGAGGGTATGAGGGATTTGCCGGCATGGCTTCAGAGCCTGCGGGGGACGCTCGCCCGGTTACATCGGGTCATGCCGTTCTTGAACAATCTGTGGCCGAAGGAATGGTCGCCGGAGATCCTGGTATCTGCGGCGCAGACCGGGAACCGAATGGGAGCCGCACCCGCAAAAGCCAATGAGGAGCTGAGCGGCCTCCGGGCGGCTCTCCCGAGGGTGAGGGAAGAAGTCGGGGCGCTGAAGATCGACCCGCTCCTCAAGAGGAGAGTGCTGGAACATCTTCGCGGGATCGAGGAATAGACGAGGATAACAGGATATGGCATGGATGACTGATCCGCAGGGATGGATAGCGCTTCTGACGCTGACAGCGCTGGAGATTGTGCTGGGGATTGACAACATCATCTTCATTTCGATACTTGCGGGGAAGCTTCCCGCCTCTCGTCAGGCGCGCGCGCGAACGGTCGGTCTGGGTCTCGCCATGATCACCCGCATAGCGCTGCTCCTTTCGCTCACCTGGATCATGAAAACTGCCGCGCCGTTGTTCACGGTGTTGGCGCAGGAGATCTCCGGACGGGACCTTATCGTTATCTTCGGCGGCCTCTTCCTGATTGCCAAGAGCACATTCGAGATTCACGACAAGCTGGAGGGAGCAGAGGATCAGCGCAAGGTAAGCGGTCGAGTATCGTTCGCGGGCGTTCTGGTTCAGATTGCGCTCCTGGATATTGTTTTTTCCCTCGACTCTGTCATCACGGCGGTGGGGATGGCGAACCATGTTGGAATCATGATTGCGGCGGTGGTCCTCGCGGTGGTGTTCATGATGTTCTCTTCGGGTCCCGTAAGCCGATTCGTCGAGCATCATCCGACGGTAAAAATACTCGCGCTCAGCTTCCTGCTCCTGATCGGTGTTTCGCTCGTCGCGGAGGGTTTCGACCAGCACATCCCGAAAGGATATATCTATTTTGCCATGGCCTTCTCGGTCTTTGTTGAGATGCTCAACCTGAAGATTCGCAGGGGCAGCCCGCGTCCCGTCCATCTCCGGGGCCCGAAATTCGGCGCCCAGGCCTGATGGAGGTCCGTTTTCTTTTTGCCCGTATTTCGTATATTCAGTGTAACATACTGAGAACAGGGTCAGACCGGAGTTTCAGATGCGTACGTTTCGTCTTCTTCTCGGCCTCCTGAGCACTGTTGCCATCGCGGCAATGCTCTGGTACGCTTTTCAGGTGTTCGGCACCGATCCTCTTGCCGACAAGGAAGAGTACCGTCAGTATATCGCGCAGGGGCTGAAGGCATTGAATGCGTCGGAGGCAGGCTGGCAGACAATGGTCATCGCAACTACCAGGGATATTGACGCCCCGCGGGACAAGGTATGGGAGGAGTGGCGCAAGGTTGAAAAGTGGACGGAATGGTCGGCATTTCATCTGAACTCTTTTTGGAAAGGGGGGTCGGAGTGGAAGGTAGGTGGGAAGTTCGAGCAGGTGATGCGTGTGGGATGGCCGTACGAGACATTGCGGGCGGTAGAACGGATCGATCTGGTCTTTGTGCCGGATCGTGCGGCGTACATTCGTGAGGAGGGTTCGCCATCGAGCTACACGTTCTGGCGTTTCGAATTTCTTCCCGGTGGCAAGACGAAGGTAACGGCCGTCGAAGTGCTACACAGCAGCGAAATCGGGTTTCTCCGTCCGGTGATTGAGAAGCGGTGGCAGCGGGATCTCGAGAAGTCTTTGAACGGACTCGTTGAGTATGTCCGGCGGGCGAAGTAGGTGCAGGAGGTTACGTTGATTTTCAGAACCGATCTTCATACCTTGAAATTTCCGCTGGCGTAGCTCAGCTGGTAGAGCAGCTGATTCGTAATCAGCAGGTCGACGGTTCAAATCCGCCCGCCAGCTCACGGAAATAAAGGACTTAGGAAACTAAGCCCTTTATTATTTCCCCCCCTGCAGACAGATCTGTTGTCAGTTGGAGGTCGACAATGCCTGTCTCGGCTCACCGCTTCTCCCTTTTCAAACGCTCGAATCTGATCACCTGCATCTGATTCAACCTGGAGGGCCACAGCCGTTGGAAGAGTCCGGGTGTGACTACGAGCCTGGAAGCTCTCAAGGACTAGACGTCAAACCGATTGCGTAGAAGCCACTGGTGTGCGCTTCGGTGTATACATGTAACGTCTCCGTGCAGGGGAGATGATACAAAAGGCGAACACGCATGGTCGACAGGAGTGTCGGATTTGGAACTTTCCATCGCTTCTGCTACCTTTCAAGGGGGAATGATGGATTGAAACGAACTGCTGAGGGAGGCGACGATGGACCTCGAGGCTTTGAAAACCGCGATAAAGGAGCTGACTGCAGAAGAGCGGAGAAAACTCGCGTTATACATACTGGAATTGGAAAAGGATCACTTCCAGAAGAACATCGGTTCCCAGATCGCAGAGGATATGGAAGGATTCTCGCGAGTGATCCAGGATGCGGCGGAGAAGGTGAGGAAGACGCTGAAAGACAATCTCGGTTGACAGGCATTGAATAAAATTGAGAGCCCCGTATCGCCGCGGGGCTCTCAGTCTGGATACACAAATCCCTCTACGCAGCCGGGGCACGTACGGGCGGCTGCACACTCACACATATCGGACCCACCAAACCCGCCGGCGGGAAGCCAGCGGAATCCCAACACGTTAAATGTCAGTCTTGAGGTAGTAGGGGAGACTGCGCCGCATCTTCTCGCGCAGAGCCCGGTAGCGGGTCTCCTTTTTGCGGCAGTTCGGACAGTGCCGAAGACTGCTGCTCCCCTGAAAGTCCTTGCCACACATGCGGCAAATATTGGACACGATCTTCTTCATCAATATAATATAACGCAAAAACAGGAAAAAAGTTCAATGTTTTTATAAGTTATTGATATGATGAGAGTTATAGAGGTGACTCAGTAAGAAGTCTTAGCGAAAGGGTCGGAAAGAGCACGATTTCAACAGAATCCCTGTAGAAATCCCTTTATTCCCCCCGGGTCTTGTCCTTCTTTGATCGCCCCGGAGGCTTTCAGAAGTCGGGCAAGGACAATCATGCTCACGAGGCCGACTTGAACTGCGATGAAGATGAAGAAAATAGCTGATGTGAGGAATTCGATGGCGGCTTGCATTGTTTTTTCCGATGCGCGTTCTTGTCATTACAGGAGTACGACAAGCGTGCCACGTATCGGAGGTCCGTTCCGCTCCTTTCCGGTTTGTTTTTGAGTCTTTTGGCTTCATGCCAGGGACCTGTGTTATATCATCGGTGACACGTCTAAACGCAATGAATTCGCCAGTTCCAGCAGCAGACCTCATTGTCGTCGGGTCCGGTCCGGCCGGGCTCGCATGCGCAATCGAAGCCAGGAAGTCGGGTTTGACCGTCAGGGTTCTCGATAAAGGGAGTGTTGTTGATGCGATTCGGCATTTTCCCCCGAACATGGTTTGGTTTTCGACGCCGGAGCTCCTCGAAATTGGCAACATCCCCTTTGTGATCACTCTGCTGCGCCCGACCCGCGTTGACACAATCAAGTATTATCAGCGGGTGGTGCGGCACTTCGACCTTGACGTACGAACATTTGACGCTGTGGTGCAGCTACAGCGAACGGCCGGGGGATTCCGTGTTGTTACCGAAAAAGGGGTGGTGCATGAAGCACGGTTTGTCGTCATTGCCACGGGCTATTTCGGCAATCCGAATCATCTGAACGTACGTGGGGAGGATCTTCCCCATGTCCGACACTTTTATGGGGAACCGTACGCCCATTTTGGCCGCGACGTAGTGATTGTTGGCGGGCGGAATTCTGCAGCAGAAGCCGCACTGGAGCTCTATCGAAACGGTGCGCGCGTAACGCTCGTCCACAGAGGGGAGAAATTGAGCGAGGGAGTTAAGTACTGGATTCTCCCTGACATCGAAAACAGGATCAGGGCGGGAGAAATTGCTGCCAGGTTTTCCAGTGTGGTGGAGGAGATCCGGGGAGATGGAGTCGTTGTCAGGGGAGCAGTGGGGAAAACGGTGATCCCTGCGGATGCGGTGTTTGTCCTCATTGGATTCCACCCGGATCCGGAGTTCCTGACAGCCCTGGGGATCAACGTTGCTCCAGACACGCTTGTCCCGGTTCACACCGCGGAAACTCTGGAGACAAATGTCCCCGGCCTCTTCGTGGCGGGGTCGGTTGTTGCCGGGAAGAACAACAACATGATCTTTGTGGAGAACGGAAGGCTTCATGGGAGGGTGATTGTTGATGCCATCCTGCGCAGAATGGTTGCGAATTGTTGATTTTTTTGACCGCTTTGGCTATTTTAAGGTCTTACGGGAATTTACCTCCCTCATCAGATTGTATCCGCGAGGCTGCAAATGAATCAGGGCACGATCGTCCAGGTTATCGGACCGGTGGTGGACATAGATTTTTCAGGCGGTGCGCTTCCCGCCATCTTGAACGCTGTGCGAATTCCCCGGCATGATATCAAAGATGAGCCGGATCTCATTGTGGAAGTGCAGCAGCATCTGGGCGACAATCGTGTCCGAACCGTGGCAATGGATTCCACAGACAGCCTGCAACGCGGCATGTCGGCGATTGACACCGGTGGTCCGATTTCCGTCCCTGTAGGGCCGGGTGTGCTTGGACGCCTCATCAGCGTCACGGGAGAGGGCATTGACGGGCTCGGCCCGATCAAGTCAGACAAGCGGTACCCGATTCATCGCCCCGCGCCGGAATTTCAAGATCTCTCGACGAAGAAGGAGATCTTTGAGACGGGGATCAAGGTCATCGATCTCCTCGAGCCCTACTCCAAGGGAGGAAAGACGGGTCTCTTCGGAGGAGCCGGCGTCGGGAAGACGGTCATCATCCAGGAATTGATTCACAATATCGCGACCCAGCATGGCGGCTTCTCCGTATTCGGAGGGGTTGGAGAGCGGACCCGCGAGGGGAACGACCTCTGGCTCGAAATGAAGGAGTCGGGAGTGCTCGACAAGACGGCGCTTGTGTTCGGGCAGATGAACGAGCCGCCGGGTGCGCGCCAGCGGGTAGGGCTGACGGCGCTCACGATCGCGGAGTATTTCCGGGATGAAGCCGGCAAAGATGTCCTCCTCTTCATCGACAACATCTTCCGTTTCGTGCAGGCGGGATCAGAAGTGTCTGCGCTTCTGGGGCGCATGCCCTCGGCCGTAGGTTACCAGCCGACGCTGGGGAGCGAGATGGGTGAGTTACAGGAGCGGATCACTTCCACCAAGAAGGGGTCTATCACCTCGGTTCAGGCAATCTACGTGCCGGCTGACGACCTGACCGATCCCGCTCCGGCGACGACGTTCTCCCATCTTGATGCGACGACGGTGCTGAGCCGCCAGATCTCCGACAAGGGCATCTATCCCGCGGTGGATCCGCTCGACTCCACTTCTCGGATCCTTGACCCGCTGATTGTCGGGGATGAACACTACCAGGTCGCCAAGCGCGTGAAGGAGATCCTCCAGTCGTATAAAGACCTGCAAGACATTATCAGCATCCTTGGCATGGACGAGCTCTCGGACGAGGACAAGCTCGTGGTGCACCGGGCCCGCCGCATCGAGCGTTTTCTCTCCCAGCCCTTCTTCGTTGCCGAGCAGTTCACAAACGTCCCGGGCAAGTACGTGAAGCTCGAGGATACGATTCGCGGTTTCAAGGGGATTGTCAGCGGCGAGTACGATCATCTTCCCGAGCAGGCGTTTCTTATGGTCGGGACGATCGACGAGGCAGTCGAAAAGGCGAAGGCGTTTGAGGCGGCCTAATTTCGGAAGGCACGTGCGATGTACGAGAAACCTTTCACGCTCGAAATTGTTGGACCGGAACGCGTTGTGTTCAGCGGGGAAGCCACGAGTTTCAGCGCGCCCGGCATTGAAGGCGGGTTCCAGGTCCTCGTTCATCATGCCCCGTTTCTTTCTTCCCTTGCGGTAGGGGAGATCAAAGTGAAGACTATGGATGGCAGGGACGCGCGCTATGCCACGAGCGGCGGGTTTGTGGAAGTGCGGGGGAACCACGTTGTGGCGCTCGTCGAGGCGGCGGAGCGTGCGGACGAGATTGATGTAACACGCGCTTCCGCGTCCAGGGAGAGGGCGGAGACGAGGCTTCGGGTTCAGCCGAAGGATATTGATGTTGATCGCGCGCGCGCGTCTCTCCACCGTGCCCTGAACCGTCTTCGCATCGCTGCAAAGACATAGTTGAAAGCCTCGCCGGGCGGTGGAGCTTTTTTTGTGTCGGTGCGTCAATCCGGAGAATTGCGGGGGCCCCATGAGTGGTGAATACGGCTATATTGTCAGGCTTCTGCGCAAGCTCGAATTCCTGCTTGCTCAGCGGGGGGAGCAGCGTGAGGCGGGTCGGATGGGGCAGATCGTCCAGCGCATCGCACGGGCGGATGATGTGCGCGCGGCCGTCAAGGCGCTCTATGCGGTGGAAGGGTACGATCGCCTTGCCATGCGTCTACTCTACTATGCGGATACGCTGGGTCCGTTGCTGACCGAACTCCCGGATGAACAGTTGATCGATTACCATGTTGAGCAGCTCACCCGGGCGCTTCACAAGGATCAGGACGTTGCGCCGTCACCGCACCCGGTCCGGCGTCTCCCCTCGCAGGACGTTACCGGTGCGATAGATCAGTTCGTGACTTCCCTTCGCGATCTGCGCCGGGGGGCGGAAGACGAGGGAGGGGGAGGATTTGACCAGATCCGGCGGGAGCATCTCGAAGTGCTTCTCGAGAAGGCGCACGATCTCGGGATGGCCGCGGAGGCCGACAACGCGACAGACATCAGCCGTTTCGCCGCCTCTGTCAGCACTTTCATCCGCTTTGTCCACGACCGCACGCTTTTCCGCGATGTACGGGTGGTGAATATTCTGGATAACGCCGTGCTGACCCTTCAAACGGTGCTTCCGTCCGTCGGCGCGGACGATTTTGATTCGCTCACACAAACCATTCAGCTCCTGGCTGACCCTGCCACGCTGCTGGAATAGCCCGAGGACTCTCTACTCGTATGGCGAATGCATTTGCGCTTATCATGGCCGGAGGTGTCGGCACACGTTTCTGGCCGAGGAGCCGGGAGAAATCCCCGAAACAGCTTCTGGAAATTCTCGGCAAGGGAACCATGATTCAGAACACCGTTCAGCGTCTGGATCCTATCGTCTCACCGCACCAGGTGTTTATCATCACCAATCGGGTGCAGAAGTCTCAGGTAAAGGCGCAACTTTCATCGATCCCTGCGGAGAACATCATTGACGAACCGCTGGGCCGGAACACGGCTCCGTGCATCGGCCTTGCAGCGCTGCATCTGCGTCGCATCGATTCTGACGCAGTCATGGTCGTCGTCCCTGCCGATCATGTGATCCGCAAGGTTGAGGAATTTCATCGCGTGCTGCGCCTTGCCGTCATGACGGCGTACGAATCAGGGGGCCTTCTCACGATCGGGATCAAGCCGACCCACCCGGAAACGGGGTACGGATATATTCAGATGCACACTGAGGAAGACGGATCGACGCCACATTACTCGCGCGGAGTCCGCCGGGTGAAGACCTTTGCGGAGAAACCGAACCTGGCCACCGCCGAACGCTTTCTCTCCAGCGGGGATTTTCTCTGGAACAGCGGCATGTTCGTCTGGCGTGTCGATGCCATCCTTCGTGAAATCGAGCGACGCCTCCCCGACCTTCACCGAGAGCTCCAGAAGATCGATGCGACGATCGGCACACCGCAATACCAGGCCACGGTTGAACTCGCGTACGGGCTCATCCGTGGAATTTCCATCGACTATGGAGTGATGGAGAAGGCAGAGAATGTTTTTGTCATTCCCGCAGACCTGGGATGGAACGACCTTGGCTCCTGGGATGAAGTCGCGCGTCTGTCGGGCAAGGATGCGGCGGGCAATTCCATTACCGGAACGGTTATCCAGAGGGATACCAACAACTGCTTTGTGTTTTCTCCCGGAAAGGTTGTCGCGACGATCGGGGTTGAAGACCTGATCATCGTCAATACCGACGACGCCCTCCTGATCTGCAGAAAAGGGCGGTCTCAGGATGTTAAGGAGGTCTCGGACTACCTGAAACGGAAGCAGATGAACGAGTACCTTTGAGCCATGGGGACCCCACTTCGCGTGTCCCTCTTCGCGGGTTTTTTCCTGATCGGGTGCAGCGGATCGCTTCCTCGATTCACGGCGAGTGACCCCGTGTCCGCAGGAGAGGCTCTGCTCCTGGAGGGGGAGGCATCGTTTTACGGCGACGAGTTTGCCGGGCGGGCAACATCAAACGGTGAAATTTACAGCCCGGCAGCCCTGACCGCGGCCCACAGAACGCTCCCCTTCAATACCCGCGTCCGGGTCACGAATCAAGCCAATGGTCTTTCCGTGGAAGTGCGAGTGAACGACCGCGGTCCCTGGAAAGGAGGCCGGATCATCGACCTCTCGATGGAGGCGGCCCGCCGGCTCAAGATGATCAATGATGGGACGGCCCAAGTCAGGCTGGAAATCCTACCATAGCGACCGATTTTCCCCTTTTTCTGCAACAAGTTCCACAAACTCTCCGCACCCCTGATTGTATTGTAGATAGGTCGGTGACTTCTTCTTCCTTTACCGGGAATGAAAGGAATATCGCAGTCATCTGCCATATTGGCACGATTATGCTGACACTCACACGCGATTTGGCGGTTCTCGTGACCGTACATGTGTTCCACATCACGTTCGGAGAAAACGGCTTGACATTATATAGTGTAAGGAGTATCTTTGAATCGCTTTCTTACTCCCAGGCTGCCTAACCACTCTAATATATAGAGTTGAACTTTCTGGAGCCTTTCCACGTTCTAGGAAGGGCAAGGGAGTATAGAGAAGATGAGACGCATTCCATGGTTGTATCACGTGCGAGGAGTTTGGATGGGGGGAAGGGCCTTTTTACTCATTCTGGCGCTGATTATCATCCTGCCGGGTTGCACACCTGTAGATGAGTCGGTCGTCAAGAGGGCAGATCTGACCGGAGGGGAGCTACCGAGGCTCGCTTCGTCGGAAAAGGGGATCGAAGCGAACCCCGATCTTGAGTTAGATCCAGCCTTGCGATCGTTCATACGGGACCACGGAGCCACGGTCAGACGGCAAGCGGCCAAGTATGGCTTCGATTGGCGGCTCATTCTGGCAATGGTCAAGCAGGAATCCGGGTTTACCCCTGAAGCTTTGAGTCACAAGGGGGCTTCCGGGCTTATGCAGCTGATGCCCACGACGGGGGAAGAGGTGGCGAGGAGCCTTTCGCTCTCCGACATTGAGCACCCTGAAGACAACATCAAGGGGGGGGTTTACTACCTGAAGACCCTTTATGGGCTGTTTCAGGGGGTAAGCGAGCCGGACCGGACCAAGCTTGCTTTGGCGGCCTACAATGCAGGAATTGGGCGGATTTATGATGCACAGGAATTAGCGGCTTACCTGAACGAGAACCCCGGTCACTGGCCGGCGGTCAGGGACGCCCTGCCTCTTCTCTCGAAGAGGTACTATACGCTTCACAAGAACGTCTGGGAGCAGGAAAGGCCGAAGGCGGGCTGGTTTGGGAATTCCCGTGAAACGGTCGAGTACGTGGACAACGTGATCCAGACATACGACGAATTACGATTGCTGCTGAACTGATACCGCGTCAGTTTATGAAACGCCCCGTGTCGAATGCCGATACGGGGCGTTTTCGTTTTGCCGGGGCCGTCAGGGAAGGAGGATGCCTGCCGCGATGACGGTTGTCCAGATGCCGTCCTTGTGTCCCTCAGCGGATTGGGTGATATTGTACGTGCGGACGATCATTCCGCTTTGTTTGTACACCTTTTCGCGTTCGTCCCAGGCGGCACCGGGGTCGAATTCCAGCCCGAGTGTCGTAGCCAGCATCGTCGCCGCAAGGTCTTCCGCGTACTCCCCGGCCTTTTCGTCCGTTTCCCCGAAAGGATGATGTTCGGACAGATACCCATAGGTAGCTGCATCGGCCGGCTGGGCGACTCCGATGGAGGAGGCGATAAGCCTGTTCGGCTCGTTGGTGGCATTTCGTGCCATTACCGCAAACGTAATTTGCCCCGGCTGCAGCTGTTTCAGACCCTCTTCGAGGGGCAACCGTCGGCAACCCGGCGGATAGATGCTTGACACGGTGACCAGGTTACACTTTTCGATCTTTGCATCCCGCAGTGCAAGTTCGAAGGATTGAAGGTAGTCTTTATGTCGTCCGACCCCCTTCGTGAAGAAGACCTTCGTTGGTACGTACACGATCTCGTCTCCGGGAAATGGCGTGAGTAGCAGTGTGGATTAGGCTTTGTGAACTTTCAGAAACTTGCGTTTACCGACTTTAACAATGACCCCTTTGCTGATGGGGATCGTGGTGTTTGAATCACTGATCCGGACTCCGTCGACGCTGACGCCCCCCTGGTCGATCAGCCGCCGCGCCTCGCCGTTCGAAGAGGCAAGTTTGGTTTCCGTCAGCAGGCGCAGGATGCCGACCGCTCCGTCTTCGGCTTTGATGGCGCATTCGGGGATCTCATCGGGGAGATCTTTCTTCACGAAAATCCGATCGAATTCTTCTTCCGCCGCGCGAGCATCTCTTTCGGTATGGTAGAGACGCACGAGTTCGCGCGCCAGCCGCCGCTTCACGTCGCGCGGGTTCACCGACTGTTCGGCCAGTTGTTTTTTGATCAGTTCGAGCTCCGTGTGGGGGAGATCGGTCGTCAGCAGGAAATAGTCGGCGATCACGGTATCCGGAATGGAGAGTGTCTTTCCGTAGATTTCCTTCGGCGATTCGCTTATGGCGATGTAGTTGTCGAGAGACTTGCTCATCTTCTCCACGCCGTCGGTTCCGACCAGGAGAGGCATGGTGATTGCGACCTGGGGCTCGATGCTATTCTCGCGCTGAATTTCCCGTCCGACGAGAAGGTTGAACTTCTGATCCGTTCCCCCGAGTTCGATATCCGCCCTGATGGCTACTGAGTCCATCGCCTGCGCCAATGGATAGAGGAACTCGTGGATGCTGATGGGTTCGCCGGCACGGTAGCGCTTCTCGAAATCATCGCGTTCGAGCATCCGGGCTACGGTATATTTGCTGGCAAGCCCGATGACGTCGGCAAAGGCCATCTTGCTGAGCCATTCGGAGTTATACAGCATCTGGATTTTCTTCGTAGAAAGGATCTTTGTGGCCTGCTCGAAGTAGCTCTGGCCGTTCCTGCGGGTGTCGTCCAGCGTCAGGGCCGGGCGTGTCTTGCTTCGGCCCGATGGGTCTCCGATCATGCCTGTGAAATCACCGATGATGAGCACGGCGTGATGACCGAGATCCTGAAACTGGCGGAGCTTGCGAAGGACGACGGAGTGCCCCAGATGAAGGTCGGGCCTGCTGGGATCGCAGCCGAGCTTGACGGTGAGGGGTTTCCCTGTCTTCAGAGAGTGCTCGATCTTGCGGGTGAGATCCTCCTCGCGGATGATCTCGGCGGCGCCACGTCTGATGGCGTCCATCTGCTCGTTGAGCGGAGGGAACAATTCCGGAATTTACCTCGCGTACTTGCGCCTGATGTCCCGCTCGGCCTCGCGCGCGGCGATATCCTGCCGCCTGTCGTACTCCCGCTTCCCCCGGCAGATGCCCAGCAGAACCTTGGCGATATTGGTGGATGTAAAGTAGAGCTTCAGCGGAATCAATGTCACCCCCGGTTCCGAGGTACGCGCTGTGAGTTTCCGGATCTCCTTTCTGTGCAAGAGAAGTTTCCGCTCACGGCGGGGATGGACGTTGGTGTAGCTCCCCTGGTCGTACGGGCTGACATGCGTCCCCAGCAACCACACTTCGCCGTTCCTGACCATGGCATAGCTCTCGGTCAGATTGGCGTTGCCCAGGCGCAAGGATTT
>Ga0326726_10001016_pt1 | contig 25996 bp, 19 predicted proteins | sample MHFenrmetagenome_2_FD_207603 | JGI IMG/M metagenome (GOLD analysis project Ga0326726, IMG submission 207603) | Lab enriched peat soil microbial communities from Michigan Hollow, Ithaca, NY, United States - MHF15MN | ecosystem: Environmental > Terrestrial > Soil > Wetlands > Peat | place: USA... | reverse complement strand
TGTTCGAGCGCCCCGTAGGGGTCAAGGAGATCGTGCTGGCCAATTCGGAGCGGGCGGAGGTCCTGGTGCGCGCCACCGGCGCGCCTGGGAGCCGCGCCGTGCTGCGCGCGCTTCCCTACGACCGCTACGTACCGCAGACCCGGCCCGCGACCTGGAACACCCCGCGCGATCTGCTTGCACTGCAGTACACCGACGAGGCGCCGGTCGCACCGGTCGCGCTGCCGAGCCGCCTGCGAGAGGTCCCGGCGCTCGACACCGCGCTCGCCACGGTCCGGCGCGTCATCGTGTTCAGTCAGGGAATGATCAACGGCAGGAAGATGGACATGCACCGGGTGGACGAGCGTGCGCGCCTCGGGGCCACGGAGATCTGGCAGATCGAGAACGTGGTCGGGATGGATCACCCCTTCCACCTGCACGGCTTCCAGTTCCAGGTGCTCGATCGCAATGGCGTTCCGGAGCCGTTCCGCGCCTGGAGCGACGGGATCAACGTCCCGAAGCACGAGACGGTGCGCATCATCGTGCGGTTCGACGACTACCCGGGCAAGTGGATGTACCACTGCCACATCCTCGATCATGAGGACGAAGGCATGATGGGGATTCTCGAAATCACCCCAACGCGGAGGTAGCTGATGAGGAAGGTGTTGCAGGCGGCTTCACGGCTCTCGGGACCGCTGGCGGCGGTGTTGGTCCTGGTCGTCGTCATGGCTGCATGGACGCGTTCGTCGGCCGGAGCGCGGCTCGCCGGCGACGCGGTTGTGGCTCCGCCGCGCGGCGACGTGCTCCGCGGCCGCTACTCCGTCATCACGCACGACTGCGCCGGCTGTCATGGCGGCACCAGCCCCGCATCCCGCGGCTGGCTCGCCGGCGTGATGAGCCCCGAGATGGAGTTCAAGATCGGTCCGTTCACCACGCGGCCACGCAACCTCACGCCTGACGACGCCACAGGCCTGGGCCGGTTCACCGAGCGCCAGATTTTCAACGCGCTGCGCTACGGCCTGCGGCCTGAAGACACGCCCGACGTCGAGATCACGTCGCGGACGCCCGGCCGGGGGAACTTTCCGGAGCACCCGCACTATCTCGCGGTGCCCATGCCTTGGACGGCGTGGCGCTACCTGCCGGAGCGGGAGCTGTGGGACATGGCCGCGTATCTGAAGCGCGGCCTGAAGCCGGTGACCAACAAGGTTCTGGACAGCGAAGGCCCGCCCGACTTCTGGGCGAGCGAGTACACCGACGAGAAGTACGGGGGCGCGCAGCCGCCGGCCTTCCCCACGGCCAACGAACGGAGGCCCTGAGTCTCACCGCTTTGGCGCGGGTTGAATCGCGCCTTGGCAGCCTCTGCGAGCACGGCCCCGAGAGTCTTCGGGGCCGTGCTGGCATTGGTGACCCTGAGGGCGGCGAACCACCGCGACCATCAGCGTGCCCAGAGTGCGTCCGCGACAAGGGCCGCCAATAGTCGGCGGCCCCGATGTGGTTGGTGAAGCTGATCTCGCGGGAATGCGCCAGACAGGAGTCGAACCTGTGGCCTTCAGCTCCGGAGGCTGACGCTCTATCCAGCTGAGCTACTGGCGCGCAACTGATCAAAGCTAGCCGGACACGCGTGGCCCCTGCAACCAGCGCGCGGGCGCTACGGCGCGCGGTGTCCGGGGAGCCGCAGCCCCGCGTGCACGGTCAGCGTCGAGTACTGCTCACGCCGCTCGGCGCCCGCTACCAGTGGGAAGTCGTAGCGCTCGAGGTCGTACTGCACGCTGAGCGAGACCGCACCGAGGCGCCACTCGAGTCCCGCCCCGGCAGCGAACGCGCGGTTCGGTCGCTCGAGTCCACTCACCGTCACACTCGGCAGGATCTCCGCCCGCACCACGCCGGTGATATCGTCGCCCAGGAACCCGAGACGCGCTTCTCCTCCGAAGCGGAGCATGGTCCACCGCTGGCGCACCAGCGGCGTGCTGTACGATCGGGCTGTGAGCCCGGCATGCAGGGCCAGCCACGGGACGGTGAGCACTGACGCGCGGATCGTTCCCTCGGCGACGTCGCGGTTCTCCGCGCCTACCGAGTCGGCGGTCAGCTTGCCACCTGCGCCGCGCACTTGGATCTCGACCCGCGATCCAAGGAACAGCGTGCCCTCCGCGCCGAAGAGCGTGCCCGACGCTTGCTCGACGCCGTTGCCGGCGTCCACGCGATGCTCCACTACGGTCAGGATGCCTGCCCCGCGCACGGCCACCTGGGCCGCCACCGGCGCCGCACTGGTGACAAGCTGCAGGGTTGCGGCGCCGACAATGCACATGCGCTTCATCGGACACCTCCGCTCGCCGACCCGATCGCGAGCCGCGTCTGTCGGAGCTTGTCCGCGTTTCGCTGCCGTACGCCCAAATTCGCTGTCTCCCGCTCTGCGCGCCGCCGCGCGTTCTCGGCGATGTTGGCGGGGATATCACGGTGGCGCTGGCGGACGCTGAAGCTGACGATGCCGGTCAGCACGCCGGCCCCGGCGACGGCGCCGGACAACAGGGCATTCCCCCCGCCGAGGCTGGAAGAGGCGAGCGCGGTCTGTGTGAGCAGCGCGCCCGCCGCGACCGCCAGACCCTTGAGCAGGTTGCCGGTGGCGACAGAGGCCGGATACTGCTCCGGCAGCAGATCGCCCGCCGCCAGCGCCGGGAGCGTGTCTTCGAGCACCGGGTGCAGCCACGTCACGTCCAGGTAGGTGCTCGCCGTGTCGGTGAGCCTCAAGAGCCGACTCTCGCCGATGACGTCCAGCTGGTAGCGGTCAGCGGGCGCCAGGGAGCCGTCGGAGACAAGCCCGTCCCAGCGCACCTCGCGCAGGCCGTCGTTGTCCCCGTCGTAGAGCACGCGGCGGGCGCCGCCAGTCGCATGCAGTTCCACGTGCATCCGGGCGGCATGAGTCGTGAGCGCCTGGATCGTCACCTGGCTGCTCCCCGGCGTCAGTGTGTCGGCGCGCGCAGGCCGCACCGCCGCGGCGAATATCTGCTTCCTGGCCTCGGCGAAAGCGCCAAGCTGCGCCGGATTGAAGTTCTGCGGCTCGAGATCCACAAACGGATCGCGTTCGAGCGCGGCGCGGAAGTACGTAATTGCCGAATCCCGCTTCACCGCGCCCCGCTGGAAAGCCAGGGAGGCGCCGAGGTACTTGTAGGCCTCGACCCGCTGCTCGGAGCTCACCACAAACGGCGAAGCCGGCGAGATGACCTGCTGCAGGATCACCAGCGCCTGTTCGACCTCGAGGTTCTCATACAGCCGCCGCGCGCGCTGCAGCATCTCGGCGGTGTTGCCCTGGGCCGCGAGCGGAGCCGCCAGCAGGAGGAGGAACGCGACTGCGGCGAGACGCTTCATGGGCTACCCTCTGGGCGCAGGGTCCTGGTGCCCAAGTTCACAGGGATATTGGGCTCGACCGTGATCATGGAGTCGAAAGCGACGTACCCGGGCGCGGTGATACGGAGGTGATGTCTGCCGGCTGGGATCTCGACGTCGAAGGCGCTGCCGGGATCGCCGACCTTCCGCCCGTCCACCAAGATCTGCGCACTCGGCGGCACGGTGCGCACGCGCAGGAGGGCATAGCCGGCGGGCTCAGCGGGGGCGGGCTGCTGGATCACCGGGGCCCGTACCTGTCCCCGTGCCGGCGGTGGCTCGGCCTTCTTCTGCTCGGCCGGGGTACTCGGGCGCGAGAGCGAAGCGAGCCGGCGGGCGGCGGAATCTGCGCGCGCGCCCGCTGCCGCCGTGGAGTCCGGCCGAGTTGCGGTCTGGACGGCAACCTTCTGGGTGTCTGCGGCCGGAACCGCAGGAAGTCCAGGGGCGCTACCGCTGCTCCGGAGCAGGAGCCAGGTGCCAGTCGCTCCGGCGACGAGCACCACAACGGCTCCCGCCGCGAACAGCGATCTCCGGCTTCGCTTCTTCGGGATCGCGGCTTTCGCGGCTAGCGCTGTTGCCGCAGCGGGGGCAACGGTCCCACCGCCGGCGATCGTGGAAGAGAGTACTGCCAGGGCGGCCGCGCCCATGGTGCGGGCGTCGCTGAGGGGGGGCAGAGAGGCGGTGCGGATCTTCGGGATCACTTCCCCGCGCGCCAACTGCCGCAGCGCATCCTCGCTCTGCGCCCTCTCCTCCGCGGCGCAGGGCACCGCCTCGAGCGCGTTCACCATCTCGCGCGTCGCGCCGTACCGCTGCGAAGCATCTTTGGCGAGGGCGCGGTACACGACGGCCAACAGCTCTTCGGGGACGCCCTCCCGCACGGCGCGGATGTCCGGCACCGGGGTGAAGTAGTGGTGCTGGATGATCGTGATGACGGAGTCGGCGTCGAACGGCACCTGACCGGTGAGCATCTGGAAGGCCAGCACGCCGAGGGAATACTGGTCGCTCTGGGGGCCGACCTTCTGCCCCGAGCACTGCTCCGGGCTCATGAAGTGCGGCGTGCCGATGACGGCACCGCTGGCAGTGAGCGTCTTCTCCTCGGCGGCGCGCGCGATCCCGAAGTCGGCGACCAGGACGCGGCCGTCGCGATCCACCATGATGTTCGCGCCCTTGATGTCCCGGTGCACGATCTGCCGCTCGTGCGCGAAGGCGAGCGCGCTCGCCGCGGCGCGCAAGATCTGGAGCACCACGGGGACGGGGAGCGCGCCCTGTTGCTCGACGATCGCGTCTACGGCGCGCCCCTCGACGAACTTCATCGCGAAGAAGTACGTGCCGGCGGCCTGGCCGACGCGGTGGATGGGGATGATGTTCGGATGGTCGAGGGCGGCCGCCAGCCGCGCCTCACGGCGGAACCGCTCCGCCATGTCGGGCGAGCCCATCCCGGGCGGCAGGACCTTGAGCGCAACGAGGCGTCTGAGCTCGATCTCGCGCGCCTTGTAGACGACCGCCATCCCGCCGCGCCCCAGCTCCTTCTCGACCTCGTAGTCGTTCGCCAGGTCGCGCCGCAGCTGGACCAGGAGCTGGTCCTGCTGTTCAGCCGTCACGACCATCACCGTTGCGGCGCCGGGGTCAGTCACGCCCGTGCCGCACGAGGCGCAGAAGGCCGAGCCCGGCGCAATCGCGGCAAAGCACTTCGGGCAGTTCATCAGGTGCCCGTTTCCGCGAACGTCACGGTGCCCAGGCCGGTCCCCGTCGCCGTCACGGTGTTCGCGCCCGCCGCCGCACCGAGGGTGAGAGACCCTTCGGCGAGACCGTCAGTGTTGGTGGTGACGGTGCGCGTCGTCAGCCCGCCGAGGTTGCCACCGCCGCCGGTCACGGTGAAGGTGACGCTGACGCCGACCACCGGAAGGCCCAGCGCATCCACCACGCGGGCGGTCAGGGCCTTGGGCAGCGTCGCGCCGTGCACCGCCGTCTGGCCCGTGCCGCGAACGTGCCGAATCGCCGCCGCAACCGTGCCGGTCTGGGGAGGCGAGCCGAGGGGGCTGAACGGAGCAAGGCCGGCGAGCACCGAGTCGCCCGTCGCGGAGGGGTTTCCGGCGCCCCTCGGACCGCGGCCATCGCCCCACCACCAGTTCGCCAGGCTCGTGGTCGGACTGATGCGATTGTCCTGCAGCCCCCCAACGAGGTTGTCGAAGATGCTGTTGTTTGCGTTGCCCGAGAGCGACATCGAGCCGAGGACGGTGCCGTCGATGCGCAGACCCACCTGGTTCCTGGTCAGCACGGTCTGGGACGCGTACAAGACGCCGATATCCCCGTACAGCAGGAGCCCCGGCAGGTAGGTGAAGTCTCTAATAACGGTGTTGTTGATGGAGACCCCGTTGGGCGCGCGGATGGCCGCGAAGCCGGCACTGTAATAGGCGCCAGCCCTGTATCCCGGGACGGTATCGCCGCTCCCCCGCACGGTATCCCCGTAGGACGTCAGCGCATTTCCGTAGAAGAAGACGGCCTGGTTGTTCGGAGTGCAGGTGTAAACGGACGCGTAGCTCCCAGCGCTGGTCCCACTGTCCCAGATGTTGACGAGATTGCCGCTCTGCTGGCTGAAATGGCTGAACATCAGGTAGATGTAGGCCGGTCCCTGCGACGGCTCGCTGTAGTTGAAGACCGCGCCCGCTTCGTGCGTGAGCGCGTTCTCCAGCCGCAGCGAGTCGGCGCCGTTCACGACGCCCATCCATCCGCTCGTGTCGGCCGTCTCCTGGAAGAAGTAGGCCTTGGCTCCCTCCTCGGTCTGATGTGCGGCCTGCACGTACCGGAACGAGTTCATCCCGCCGAACGCCGTCGAGCGCCGCACCCGGATCCCGATGTCGGTCCGCACATCGAAGCCCCCTCCGCTGGTGTAGAACGTGTTGGAGCGGATGTCGACAGGGGTGGCGTACGGGAAGTACGTGCCGCCGCCGATGAGGGCGCCGGCCGGCGAGTTGGTGATCACCACGCCGGCGCAGCGCGTGTCGGTCTGACAGTTCGGATCATCTGCATAGTCAGCGTCGATGGCTATCTGGAACGTATTGCCGGAGATCTGCACGAGGCCGGTCACGCTGTCGATGTGGATCAGCGGGTGGCGGCCCGACAGGGCGTGGTTGGTGATCGTGGCGCTGGCGGCGCCGCGAACCAGGATGCGCGGCCCGCGCGTGGCGCGGATGGCGTTGGCGGTCACCGTGTTGGACGCGCCGCCCCGCAGGGAGATGCCGGCGCCCCCCTCCGCGATGCCGATCGAATCCACCCCGGCGATCGAGTCGCCCGATATGGTCGCTGTGGAGCTGTTCACCAGCGAGATGCCGAACCCTCGCACGCTCCGGATGCGCAGGTTCTTCAGAAGACTCCCCGCCTGCGAGTTGGAGATCAGGACGCCCCGGCCGATCCGGGTCGCGACGCCCGTGAACGCCGGGTTGACGTAGAGCCACTCGAGCTGCGCGTCGGAGCCGTCGCCGGCGAACGCCGGACCATCGAGGGTGTGACGGATGGCGAGGTACTTCACCAGTACCGGCGCCGTGGTGTAGGCGGTGATGGCAGCCGCGCCGGTGTCGTGCGCCAGCAGTGGCAGGAGCAGCGGATTGCGCCCGCCGCTCTTGAAGGCAGTCGAGTCGCCCAGGATCGTGATGCGTCGCAAGAGCGCGACCGACTCGGAGTAGCTGCCCGAGCCCTGGAACACGATCACCGTGTCCCCCGCGTCGGCCGCATTTACGGCATCCTGGATTCTCGCGTACGGCCGCGCGGTGGTCCCGACCCGGAGACCCGTGAACAGCGCGTTGCTGACATACAGGCGCGTGGGGTTCCTGACCGTGAGGGTGACGGTGTCGGCGGCCGTCCCCGCCTGCGCGATGAGGATCGTGGTGCCCCAGCCGATGGCGAGAGCTGCTCCGGTCGGCAGGACCGTGTCCACGGCGGCGCGGTTGGTGGACCGCCAGGCCACCGGGAAGTTGAGGATCTGGGCGCCGCGGGCGTTCCGGACGTCGGCGAGGAGCGTGAGCGTCTGGCCGATGGCGGTCAGGGTGTCCACCGGCGGGCTGTTCACCACGATGCTCGCCGGCAGGTTCTGGACGGTCACCACCACCGAGTCATCGACCACTCCGCTGGCCGCCCTGACCACGGTCTGGCCCGTGTCGCGGGCCGTGACGACGCCGCTGGTGCTGACCCGGGCAATGGTCGCGTCGTCGCTGGACCAGGTCACCGAACCGCGCGACAGCGCGGCTCCGCGGGCGTTGGTGATCGTCACGGGCAGCGTATCCACGTCGCCGAGGCTCGCGTACGTGCGCGTCGCCGGCCCGATGTCGATCGCCGCCGGGATGTTCGTCACTCGCGCGAGTCCCGTGTCGGCGTTCGTGCCCGCCGTCACGATGACGCGTGCCGTGCCGGTGGCCTGGGCGATGGCTCGGCCGTCGGCGAGGAGCCGGACGATTGCCGTGTCGGGTGTCTGCCAGACGAGCGCGGGCGCGGGGATGGTGTCGCCGCGGGCGTTCCTGGCCGTGGCGCGGAAGATCAGCGTGTCGCCGACGCTCGTCGCCAGCGCCGAATCGGGGGCGACGGAGACGCTCACCGGGTCGTTGCGGACCACGACGGCCACCGAGTCGGAGGCGGCATCCGCAGTCGCGATCACGAACGTCGTCCCCACGCCGGCGGCCGTCGCCACGCCGTCGCTCCCGACGCGCACGACCCCGGGATTCCGCGCGGTCCAGGCGATCTGGTAGCCGGGAATGGTGGCGCCTCGCGCGTTGCGCACTTCGGCGACGCAGGCGACCGACTGGCCGAGCGCGACCAGCGTATCCGCCCTCGCGCCCTGTATCGCGAGCGTCGATGCTTCGTTCTGGACGGTGACCAGGACCGAGTCGTGCACCACGCCGCTCGCGGCCCGGACCACGGTCTGTCCCGTGTCCCGGGCGGTGACGATGCCGCCGGCGTTCACCCGTGCGATCGTCGCGTCGTCGCTCGTCCAGGTAACCGAGCCCCGCGGCAGGGCGGCACCACGGGCGTTGGTGATCGTGACCGGGAGGGTATCCACGTCACCGAGGCTCATGTAGGTCCGCGTCGCCGGCGTGATGTTGATCTCCGTCGGGACGTTCGTCACCTTGGCGAGACCCGTGTCGGCCTTGCCGCCCACGGTGGCGATCACGCGCGCGGCGCCGACGGCGAGAGCGACGGCCCGGCCGTCGGCCAGGAGATTCACGACGCTCGAGTCCGGCGTGCGCCAGGCGAACGTCGCGGCCACCGAGTCCCCGCGGCCGTTCCGCGCGATGGCACGGAAGACCAGCGTGTCTCCCACACTCGTCGCCAAGGCCGAGTCGGGCGCGATCGCGATCGAGGCGGGATCGTTGCTGATCACCACGCCTACGGTGTCCGCCGCCTGATCGAGCGCCGCGACGACGTGGGCGGTCCCGATCGCCAGCGCCGTCACCAGGCCGTCCGTGCCGACTCGCGCGAGCCCCGGATCCAGAGTCAGCCACGACGGCGCCGCGCCCTGCAGCGCGATCGCCTTGCGGTCGAACGCCCGCGCCGTGAGCTGGACCTGGGCGCCGAGCGAGGTCACCGGCGACGGCGGCTTGGGCGTCACCGTGACGAGCGTGGCCCGCTGCGCCACGGTCACCGGGACGCTGTCGCGAACGGCGCCGCGCACGGCGAGTAGCCAGGTGGCGCCGTTCTTGAGGGCCGTCACGTCGCCGGCCGCCGACACCGAGGCGATCGTCGCGTCACCGACCGACCAGGACGCCGGCGCGAGCGCCGCGATCGCATTGCCGCGTGCGTCGTGTCCCGTCGCAACCACGGAGCCCGTCGCGGTGAGTGCGTCAATCCGCAGGGATGCGGGCTCCAAGGTCCACTTCGTCAGCACTTGGGCGACGGTCACCGGCACCAGCGCGGTGTCCCGGTCCACCATCGCCCGCACCGTCGTGGTCCCATTCGCCTTGGCCGCCAGCCGGCCCGCGGGGGTCACGGTCACCAGGTTCGTGTCCGAGGAGGCCCAGTGCGCCGTCGCGCCAGCGATCGCGGCGCCCAGCGCGTCGCGCGCCGTGGCCGCCAGCGTCACAGTGTCGCCGAGGCTCACGAGGCGGACGCTTGCCGAGTCCACGGTCACCGTGTCCGCCACCACGCTCAGCTTCTGCACGAGCCCCGGGGCGCTGCGCGGCAGCGTCGAGCCCAGCAGCGAGATCGTCAGCGTCGCGGTCCCGCGCTGCTTCGGCACGAGGGTATCGCCGTGCACCGCTACGACGTTGCTGTCCGACGAGGCCACCAGGAGCCGCGCACCGGCGAAGGTCGCGCCGTTCACTTTCACTGTGACGGAGGGCCTCGTCGGCGCCGCGACCACGAGCACCGAGTCGCTGGCATACGCGACCTCGATGCGCTCGAGGCCCGAGGGCTTGAGGAGGTCCGTGAACTGACAGGTCGTGGAGAACAGCAACGCCGCGGCGAGCGCGACGACGCGCAAAGCGACGATGGCGCCGTACCTCCTGAAGTTCGTCACGTGCCCGTCTCCGTAAGGACGATGTCCGCCACGCCGCCCCCCGTGCTCACCTTCACCGTGTTCGTCCCCGATGAGCTGCCGAGGGTCAGGATGGCCTCAGCGAGCCCGCTGGCGTTGGTCGTGACGGCGACGTTCCCCGCGCCGCCGAAGTTCCCGCCGCCGGCCGTGGCCGAGAACTGGACGCTGACGCCGGCGACCGGCAGACCCGCGGCGTCCACCACCCGCACCGTGAGCGCCTTCATCAGGATCGCGCCTGCGGCCGCGGTCTGTCCGTCGCCGCGGACGGCGCGCAGCGCGGCGGGCTGCGATCCCACGTGGCTGGGGGCGAGCCCCGGGTTGAGCGAGACCGCTCCGCCGAGAACGGAGAGGATCGTGTCGCCCGCCGCCGTCGGATACGTCGCGCCCCGGGGTCCACGAGCGTCCCCCCACCAGATGCTGTCGGGCAGCGTCAGCGGAGTCGCACCGAGGTAGCGCAGCCCCGCCGAGTCGTTGTCGAAGATGTCGGTGGCGGCGGCCGCCATGAAGCCCGTTACATCCGGACCGATCTCGAGGCCGAAGCGGTTGTCGTGCAGCGCGTTGCTGCGGAGCGTGAACGCCCCTACGTGGTCGATGCTGAGGCCCGGCAGCGTGTGGAAGCCGCGGATCACGCTGTTTGTGACCTGCACAGTGCCCAGCTCCGACCGCACGCCGCCGCACGGTACCAGCGCGTTGCAGCCGCCGTTCACCGGTCCCGCCTGCGTTGTCGCGCCATCGACTAGGCTGGAGTCCACGGTCAGGGCGCCGCTGCTGCGCATCCTGAGGCCTGACACCGACGCCGGCAACTCGGAAACGCGGACGCCGGTCAAGGTCAGCCACAAGCCGCCGGAGGCCGCTACGTCGATCGCGGCGGGACCCAGCCACTGCGCGCAGCGCTTCAGGACCGCGTGGCGGAGCGAGTAGTTGCCACCAGAGGCTGAATAGGGGAAGTCCGAGCTCGCCAGGATGCACGCCTGGAGGCTCGCGTCCACCGTGTCGCTTTCGGACCAGAGGACATCGTTCCCCGCGCCCTGGAAGAACGTCGTCACGCTGTCCGCGTGGTTGTCATACATGCTCGTCTTGCTGGTCCTGGAGAAAAGCACCCGGCCCGGGCCGTGGAACGTGTTGCGTCCGACGTCCGTGGAGTTCACGCCGACGCGATCCTGCACCGCGATGAAGTCGCGGGGTGGGTAGTCTCCAGCGCACCAGACGGGGCTGCACGGTCGGATCTCCGCGGTGAACGTGTTGTCCGTGATGGTCTCCTGGCCGTGCGGACGGATGAACTCGATTACCGCGCTTTCGAGGCTGTCGGGATACGAGATCTGGGCTATCTCGTTCGGGCCAGTGGCCACCCGCAGCGTGTTCCCGGTCAGGGTTGTGAACCCCACGTCCACCGCCCGCACCATCCGCTGCAGGCCCGCCAGGTCGCTGTTGCCCACGTTCAGGATCGAGGTGCTGTCGGCGTGGATCATTGGTCCCGCGGTGCGCCGGAGAAAGCTGGCCGAGACGCCGGCGGTACCGCCGGTCACCCGGATGCCCGAGCCGTCGGAGCCGTCGGCTCCCGGCACCACCGTGTCCACGGAGTCGCGGTCCAGGTTCGCCCCATTGACGCGATAGAGGCGGATGCCGTAGCCCGACACGTTGTAGATCCTCACCAGGGAGACCGACGATCCGGCGTTCGAGTTGGCAATGGAAAGACCTCTCCCGATGGGGGAGGTGACGGTGCCCGGCGGGTTCACGGTCACCCACGCCAGTTCCACATTCGAACCGTCGGCGTCCAGCGCCGGGCCGTCGAGGGTGTGGCTGATGGCGAGATACTTGATCGTCACCGGGGCCGTGGTGTGGGCCCGGATTGCGCAGGCGCCCGTGTCGTGCGAGATGAGCGGCAGGCTGTCGAAATTGCGCCCGGATCTCTCGAAGCTGGCCTGGTCGCCCAGCAACACGATTCTGCGCACCAGGTTCACCGACTCGGAGTAGCGGCCCAGCCCCTTCAGGACGATGACGGTGTCGCCGGCTTCGGCGGCGTCCACGGCGTCCTGGATGCGGGCGTAGGGACGCGCCATCGTCCCGACGCGGGGCGAGGGGAAGAACGCGTTGTTGACGTAGAGGCGCGTGGGATTCTGCACGGCGAGGTCTACCGTGTCGGCAGCGGCGCCCGCCGCTGCGATCAGCCGCGTCGTGCCCCAGCCCACCGCCTGCGCCTCCCCGGTCGGCCGGACGGTGTCCACCGCCACGCGGTTGGCCGAGCGCCAGGCCACGGGGTAGTTCAGGATCGGCGCGCCGCGGGCGTTCCGGACGTCCACCGCCAGGGTCAGCGTCTGGCCGATGGCAGTCAGGGTGTCCACGGGCAGGCCGCCGATCACGATGCTGGCCGGCAAGTTCTGCACGGTGACGCGCACGGAATCGGTCACGGCGCCGCTGGTGGCGCGCACGACCGTCTCTCCGGTGTCCCGGGCCGTGACGATGCCACCCGATGCGACCCGCGCGATGAGGGGATCGTCGCTGGACCAGGTCACTGCGCCGCGCGCCAGCGCTGCTCCGCGCGCGTTGGTGATCGTCACCGGCAGCGTGTCTACGTCCCCGAGACTGGTGTAGGCGCGGGACGTCGGCGTGATGTCAATCGCGGTCGGGAGGTTGGTCACCTTCGCCAGGCTGGTGTCGGCCTTGCCGCCCACCGTGGCGATGACGCGGGCGGTGCCGGTCGCCAGGGTGATCGCTCGGCCGTCCCCGAGCACGTTTACGACGCTCGCGTCCGGCGTACGCCACGTGAACGTCGCGGCCACCGAGTCCCCGCGTCCATTCCGCGCCACGGCGCGGAAGACCAGCGTGTCGCCGACGCTCGTCGCCAGCGCCGAATCCGGTGCGATGGCGATCGAGGCCGGATCGTTGCTGATCAGGACCGCCACGGTGTCCGCCGCCTGATCGAGCGCCGCGACGATGTGCGAGGTGCCGGTGCCCAGGGCCGTCACCAGGCCATCTGAGCCGACCCGCGCCAGCGCGGGCTCGAGCGCCAGCCACGACAGCGCCGCGCCCTGGATCTCGACGGCCTTCCGGTCGAACGCCAGCGCCGTGAGCTGAACCTGGCCGCCCAAGGAGGTGACGGGCGGCGCCGGCTTGGGGTTGAGGGCGACCAGCGTGGCGCGCTGCGCCACCGTGACCGCGACACTGTCCCGGACACCGCCGCGCGCCGCGAACAGCCAGGTCGCGCCGTTCTTGAGCGCCGTGATGCTGCCGTCCGCGGCCACCGACGCGATCGTCGCATCGCCGATCGTCCAGGTCGCGGGCGCGACCGCGGCAATCGCGTTGCCGCGCGCGTCGTGCCCGGTCACGATGGCCGTGCCGGTCGCGGTGAGCGCGTCAATCCGCAGGGACGCCGGCTCGAAGGTCCACTTCGTCAGGACCTGCGCCACCGTGACCGGCACTAGAGCGGTATCCCGGTCCACCATCGCGCGCACCGTCGCGGTTCCGTTCGCCCTGGCCGCCAGCCGGCCCGCGGGCGTCACCGCTACCACGTTCGTGTCCGAGGCTGACCAGTGCGCCGTCGCGCCCGCGATGGCGGCGCCCAGCGCGTCGCGCGCCGTGGCCGCCAGCGTCACGGTGTCGCCGAGGCTGGCCAGCCGCACGCTCGCCGAGTCTACGGTCACCGTGTCGGCCACCACGGTCAGCTGCTGCGTGAGGCCTGGCGCGCTGCGCGGCAGCGTCGAACCGACGAGCGAGACGGTCAGCGTCGCGGTGCCGCGCTGTTTGGGCACCAGAACGTCGCCGTCCGCTTCCACCACGTCGGAGTTCGATGACTCGAACTGCAGCCGCGCGTTCTCAAGGGCCGCGCCGTTGACCTTCACCGTGACCGAGGCCTCAGTCGTGTCCCCGACCACGAGCACCGAGTCGCTTGCGAAGGTCAGCGAGATCCGCTCGAGTCCCGCGGGCTTCAGCAGATCGGTGACCTGACAGGTCGTCGAGGAGAGAAGCGTTGCGGCGAGTACCGCGACTCGAGCACCGACAACGCCCAGGCGCATTGCCTATCCCAGCGAGGGTGGCTGCGCCAAAGTGTGCCTCTAACTCAAAGCCCGCAAGAGAACTTGCGCGCCGCAAAGGGGCGTGTTCGTGTCGTGTATTCCGGCGGCGAACTCTAACTGACGGGGAGGCCTTCCAGCGCGGATGAAACGGCCCGGCGCATCGTGCGCTTCGCCGTCTCGTCGCCGCCCGCTACGAGGTCGTAATAGAGCGCTCGGCAGCGCCGAGGGCCGGGTTGAGCGCGAGCTGCATCAGGAGGTCCGCGGCGTGGGCCACGCCGTGGCGCCACCCGGACACGGAATCGAACTCACGGTAGTCGCTGATGGAAGCCAGGTAGGTGACTCCACCCGTGAGGAAGGCGGAGCGCTCCGCCCGCGTGAGAATCGGGTGGAGGCGGTCAACGCGCGCGACTTCCGGCAGGACCAGCGCCGCGAACGGCTTCGCGAACCCGAGGCTGTCGGCGGCCGACGGGGCGATCCACGGCAGCAACCGGTGTCCGGTCTCCGCGACCAGCGACTCGGACAACTGCTGTCCGCGCATCCAGGCGGACAGAGGCTCGAACGCGAGGCCGTCGCGCAACTCGGGGTCGGGGCTCGCCAGGCAAGCGATCATCCCCCGGGCGAGCGCGTCCCGACGCGTCGCATCCGGCATCGTCCAGCCCGAGGACTTGAGAGTTGCGAGCGACTCCCGGCTCCAGCCGGCCGGAGGGCAGGGACCGGTGCTCTGGCCGGCGACCGTCGGCGCATTGGCGGCGAGCATGATTGCCGGCGCGAGCTAGGCCACGGCGGCGCGCAACGGGGCTGTGCCGATCAGACGAGTGACAGGGATCATCGGGTGGTGAGTCGGGGCGAGAGGATTTGAACCTCCGACCTCCTGGTCCCGAACCAGGCGCGCTAACCGGACTGCGCTACGCCCCGAGAAACAGTTGCGAGTTGCGAGACGCCGAGTTGCGACGTGCGCCCAGAGGGAGTTGAACCCCCAGCCTTCTGATCCGTAGTCAGATGCTCTATCCAGTTGAGCTATGGGCGCAGTGGGCGGTACAAGATTCGAACTTGTGACCTCTACGATGTCAACGTAGCGCTCTAACCAACTGAGCTAACCGCCCGCTATCTCAGCCGTGCGCCCGTGCGCCTGTGCGTCCGTGCGTCCGGCCTTTCAGAGCGGGAAACGGGACTCGAACCCGCGACCCCAACCTTGGCAAGGTTGTGCTCTACCAACTGAGCTATTCCCGCAGGTGGAGGCGAGGGGGATCGAACCCCTGACCTCGTGAATGCCATTCACGCGCTCTCCCAACTGAGCTACGCCCCCGGCGCCCAAACGGACGGGGTCTTCCGTTCGGAGCCCCGAAAGCTATTTTGGGGCGCGCCGGGGGTCAACGAAGAACTCCCGGCGGGGTGACGGGTATCACCCGAAACAGCTCGATGGGCCGCCCCGGCGCCGGGTGAGGGCGCCAGCATATATAAGGAAAGAGATGGCAGACCAGACCGTTCGCAAGCGCCGCCGTCCGTCCAAGCCGCTGCTCCCCCTGGGGCCCGGCGAGTCGGACCGCGACATCCTGGACCAGTACCTCTATGAGGTCTCGGTCACCCCCCTCCTCAAGCCGCACGAGGAGATCGAACTGGCCAAGAAGGTCAGGGCGGGGGACCACGACTCGATGCAGGAGCTTGTCCGGCGCAACCTCCGCTTCGTCATCTCGGTGGCGAAGAAGTACCAGAACCGGGGGCTGCCGCTCACCGACCTCATCGGGGAGGGCAACGTCGGGCTGATGACGGCCGCGCGGAAGTTCGACCCCGATCAGGGGGTGAAGTTCATCTCCTACGCGGTGTGGTGGATCCGCCAGGCGATCCTGGCCTCCCTGGCCCGCCAGGGCCGCACCGTGCGCGTGCCCCTGAACCGGACGGCCGATCTCTCGAAGATCGTCCGCACCGCCGAGGCGCTGCGCCAGTCGCTGCGCCGCGAGCCGACCCCCGAGGAAGTGGCCAAGGCCACAGGGCTTTCGCTCGAGGTGGTGCAATCGCTTGCGGCTCTGAACAGCGGCGAGGTGCGGCTCGATGCGCCGCTGGATCCGGACGGCGACCGCTCGCTGATCGAGCGGTTCGTCTCGGACGAGGGACCGAGCACCGAGGACCGCGCGATGGACCGGTTTCTCGCGCAGGAGATCGAGAGCGCCCTGTCCACGCTCCCACCGCGCGACGCGAAGGTGTTGCGCCTCTACTTCGGCCTGGACGGCGGGCGCGAGCACACTCTCGAAGAGATCGGCGGGATGCTCGGCGTGACGCGGGAGCGGATCCGCCAGCTCCGGGACCGCGCCCTGAAGCGGCTCCGGGAAGGCACGGTCGGCAAGGCGCTGGCGAGCTTCGCGGCCTAGGAGCGGCGGGCACAGAGGCACAGGGGCACAGGGAAGTCCGAGCGGGTGGCCAGGGGGCGGCGTAACCTCCCTGGCCGCTTCGTTTTACCGTGCCTCCGTGCGCCCGTGCCTCCGTGCCCGCTGTTGCGTGCCGCATCACATTCTTTACCACCGGAGTCCGGCGGTCTATCTTGACCCCCCTATGCTCGCAGCGGTGGGCTCCCGCGCCGTCGGCCTCGTGGAGGGGTTCGGCAATGTCGGCTACTTCCTGGCCGACTCCGTCCGGGCTCTGCCGGACTTCCGCACCTGGGGACGGCTCACCCTGCTGCAGATGCGGCGGCTGGGTGTGGACTCCCTGCCGATCGCGCTGTTCATCGCGGCCTTCACGGGAATCGTGCTGGCGCTCCTGGCGTCCTACGTGCTGACCGGCGCGGTGCCCCTCTACCTCGTGGGCACGCTGGTCGGCAAGACGGTGATGATGGAGCTGGGCCCGGTGCTGACGGGATTGGCGCTGGCGGGCCGGGTGGGGGCCAACATCGCCGCCGAGCTGGGGACGATGAAGGTGACCGAGCAGGTGGACGCGCTGGAGACGCTGGCGTACAACCCGTACTCGTACCTGGTGATTCCGCGGGTGCTGGCCGGAACGGTGATGTTCCCCGTGGTGGTCGCCTTCGCGATGGCGATGGGGGTGTTCACGGGGTGGCTCGGGGCGACGACGCTGCTTCCGATCAGCAGCGCGGCGTTCATGCGCGGGCTGCGGCTCTTCTTCGTGCCCTTCGACGTTCAGTACGGGCTCATCAAGTCGGCGTCGTTCGGCTTCGTCATCACGCTCGTCGGCTGCTTCCTCGGGCTCGGGACGCGGGGCGGCGCCGAGGGCGTGGGGAAAGCGACGACCCGCACGGTGGTGTACAGCGCGGAGATGATTCTGGTCCTGGACGCATACTGGGCCGTCGTACTGCTGCTCGGGTTCAAGGGGCCCGCATGATTCAGTTCGCGGACCTGCACAAGGCGTTCGGGCCCAACCGCGTGCTGGAGGGGTTCACGCTCGAGGTGCGCGACGGGGAGACTATGGTGATCATCGGCTACTCCGGCACGGGGAAGAGTGTCGCGATCAAGCACGTGGTGGGTCTCCTGGAGCCCGACGCGGGGCACGTAGCGGTGGACGGGAGGATCGTCTCGGAGCTCGATCGGGAGGCGCTCACCACGTTGCGATCCACGATCGGGTTTGTCTTCCAGTCGTCGGCACTGTTCGATTCGATGACGATCTTCGAGAACGTGGCGCTCGGGCTCAGGCGCCTGCACGATCTGCCGGAGACGGAGATCGCGCTGCGGGTGCGGGAGGCCTTGAAGCTGGTGGACCTGCCCAGCGCCGAGGCGCACATGCCCTCGGAGCTGTCGGGGGGGATGCGCAAGCGCGTGGGGCTGGCGCGCGCCATCGCGCTTCGGCCGAAGTACTTGCTGTACGACGAGCCGACAACCGGGTTGGATCCCGTCACCTCGGCGGTGATCGACCAGTTGATCGTGCGGACGCGGGAGGCGCTCGGCGTCACGAGCATCGTCATCACGCACGACATGCGCTCGGCCTACATGGTGGGAGACCGGATCGCCATGCTCTACCAGGGCAGGGTCCAGCAGGTGGCCCCGGTGGAGGAGATCAAGGCGTCGGCCGACCCGGTGGTGCGCCAGTTCATCGAGGGGCGGCCGGACGGGCGGGCGGTGGTTCGGGCGAGTCTGGGCGAGGCGGGCCGCGCGATCGATTTGGAGGGCTCAGGAGCATGAAGCGTGCGAACGAAGCGTTGGTCGGGGCGTCGGTCTTGATCGCCATTGCACTCGTGGTGGCGGGGTCCGTGTGGCTCAGCGGCATGCGCTTCGGGGGCAAGGAGACGCCGAAGGATGTACGCGTCAAGACGATCGGCGGGCTCAGCGTCGGCGACCCGGTGCTGCTCAGGGGCGTGCGCGTCGGACGCGTGGCGCGGATCGAGCTGACGCAGACCGATTGGGTCACGGTGCGGCTGCTCCTCGGGCGGACCACGCAGCTCCCGAAGAGTCATCCGGTCGCGCTGTTCGTGGCCACGACGCTGTTCGGGGACTGGAGCGTCCAGCTCACCTCCCAGGACAACCTCCGCGGCGGCGACCCATTGGTGTTGAAGCAGCTGGACGAAGCCCGCCACGTCACCCTGGCCGGCGAACTCCCGGGAGCGGCCCTTCCCGACGTCGGCCAGCTGACCGCGCAGGCGGGCCGCATCGCAGGCGACATCGCCCTGATCTCGAGCCGCGTCCAGGACGCCTTCGATTCCACCTCCGCCGAGCGGCTCAAGAGCGCGTTCCGCGATCTGTCGCGCCTCTCGAGTGTCCTCAAGACCATCGCGCAGGGGCAGGAATCCACCCTCACCCGCATCGGCGGCAACATCGACACGGGGACGGCGCTCCTGGCCCAATCGGCGCGGAATCTCGCGCGCGCGGCGTCCCGAGTGGACTCGGCAACTTCGCGCGACCAGCTGCAGCGGATCCTGGGCCACACCGACACCGTCGCGTCCGACCTCACGGCGGTTGCAGCCAACGTGCGCGCGCTCACGGCCGCCGCGGCGAACCAGCAGCAGGCCTTCGAGCGGATCGTGGCCCGGACCGACTCGATGCTGGCCCGCATCCAGGCAGGGGAGGGCACCCTGGGCCGCCTCTCCCGCGACACGACGCTCTACAGCGAGTCGCTCGAGACCGTGAAGGCGCTGCGTACCCTGCTGCAGGACATCCAGAAGAACCCCCGCCGCTACTTCTCCTTCTCGGTCTTCTAGTGGCGGCGAAGGCGACGCCGCTGGAGGAGATGTCGGCCGGGGGCGTCGTGTTCCGACGCACACCGGGAGACGGCACGCGCTTCCTCCTGATCCGGGATTCCTACCGCAACTGGGGATTCCCGAAGGGGCATCTCGAGCCCGGCGAGGAGCGCACCGACGCCGCGCGGCGCGAGGTGGCGGAGGAGACGGGGCTGGCCGACCTGGTGATTCACGGTCCGGTGCAGGAGATCGACTGGTTCTTCCGGTTCCGCGGACGGTTGATCCACAAGACCTGCGCGTTCTTCCTCATGGAGAGCGCGGCCGGCGAGGTCTGCCCGCAGAAGGACGAGGGCATCACCGCCTGCCGCTGGCTGCTGCTGGACGAGGCGCTCACGACGGTCTCGTACGCCAACGCGCGGGAGGTATTGCGTGTGGCTGGGCAGCTGGTCACCACGCTCGCCGAGCCATGAGCCAGCCCGTCATCGCCACGTTGCTCAGGAGCGCGGGCGCGCGTGCGGCGTTCCGGCGCGCGATGCCGCGCTCGCGCGCCCGGGTGGTGTCGTGCCGGTCTCCGGCGGCGCTGACGCGCGTGTTCGCCACGGCGCTCGCCGACGCGGTCGTGGTGGATCCCAGGATCCCGGGCGGGGCCGAGCTGCTCGACTGGTGCCGCGCTGCCTACCCCGGCATCCCGCGCTTCGCCTATTCCGCCTTCCGGCCCGATGAGGCCGAGCTGCTGGAGGTCTGCGTCCGGCAAGCGCGGGCGCACCCGATCGTCGAAGGGGTCGAGGACGCCGTCATCGCGGACCTGATCCTGCCCCGCTCGGCGAGCGCCCTGCGCCTCAGGGAGCTGGACGGCGCGCCGCGGCTCCTCAGGCTCATCGAGCCGCTCCAGGAGCGGGCCTGGCGGGAGGTCATGCGACGCGTCGGCCGGCTCCGCACCACCGACGTCGCCGCCGCGCTCGGCATCTCGCGGGAGCACCTGTCGCGGCAGTTCGGGGCCGGGGGCGCCCCCAACCTGAAACGGGTCATAGACCTCGCCCGCACGGTAACGGCCGCCGATCTGCTCGCCAATCCGGGCTACACGGTGCGCGGCGTGGCGCGGATCCTCGGTTTTGCCTCGGCCAGCCACCTCTCGGGGGCGGCGCGACGCGTGGCGGGCGTGACTGCCCGGGGCCTGACGGGGCTCGGACCGACCGGGGTCCTGCAGGCCTTCCTCAAAGGCCGGATGCGCAGCCGGAGCTGGGCCGCGGCGCACTAGCTTGACGGCGCATCCCTCCGCTATTTTTGCGGATTGCGGATGAGCCGGACTCACCCTTCACTCCAGTCCTCATGGCCAACGAATCGGTACTGCGTCCCGGTGAGCTGAAAGACGTCCTCCTCAGGGAGATCGCGGCGGCCGATCTCGCCGCCACCGACCTCGAGGAGGTGGGCACCGTCCTGGAGGTGAAGGACGGCGTCGCGCGCATCTACGGGCTCACGGCCGCGCTGGCCGGCGAGATGCTCGAGTTCCGCGCGTCCGCCACCGGCGAGACCATCAGCGGGCTGGCGTTGAACCTCGAGGAGGACAACATCGGCGCCGTCATCCTCGGCAACTACCTCCAGCTGAGGGAGGGCGACGAGGTCCGCCGCACCGCGCACGTCTTCGAGGTCCCGGTGGGGTCGGGGATGGTGGGGCGCGTGGTGGATCCGCTGGGCCGGCCGCTGGACGGCAAGGGCCCGATCGCCGCGGAGGGTGCCCGCCACGTGGAGTTCCTGGCCCCGGGCATCGTGGTGCGCCAGCCGGTAAAGGAGCCGCTGCAGACCGGGATCAAGGCGATCGACTCGATGATCCCGATCGGGCGCGGCCAGCGCGAGCTGCTCATCGGCGACCGCGGCACCGGCAAGACGGCCATCGCCGTGGACACGATCATCAACCAGAAGGGCGGCGACGTGATCTGTGTGTACGTCGCCATCGGCCAGAAGCAGTCCACCGTCGCCTCGGTGGTCGAGCGGCTCCGCAAGAGCGGGGCGATGGACTATTCGATCGTCGTTATGGCGGCGGCCTCGGATCCCGCTCCGATGCAGTTCCTGGCGCCGTACGCCGGGTGCGCCATGGCCGAGCACTTCATGTACTCCCAGGGGCGCCACACCCTCTGCGTGTACGACGACCTGTCGAAGCACGCCGCCGCCTACCGGCAGATCTCGCTGGTGCTGCGCCGTCCCCCCGGCCGCGAAGCCTATCCGGGCGACGTGTTCTATCTGCATTCGCGGCTGCTGGAGCGTGCGGCCAAGATCGCCGAGGACCCGGAGCTGATCAAAGCCGACCCGCGGATCCAGAAGCCGGGCGGCTCGCTCACGGCGCTGCCGATCATCGAGACGCTGGCGGGCGACGTGTCGGCCTACATCCCGACCAACGTCATTTCGATCACCGACGGCCAGATCTTCCTGGAGACCGACCTCTTCTACTCGAACGTGCGGCCGGCCATCAACGTGGGCATCTCGGTGAGCCGGGTCGGCGGCAACGCGCAGATCAAGGCGATGAAGCAGGTCGCGGGCCGGCTGCGGCTCGACCTCGCGCAGTACCGCGAGCTGGAGGCGTTCGCGCAGTTCGGCTCCGACCTCGACCAGGCCACGCTGCGCCAGCTGGCGCGCGGCCAACGGCTGGTCGAGATCCTCAAGCAACCACAGTACGCCACGATGGACGTCGCCGAGCAGGTGGAGATCATCTTCGCGGCCACCAACGGCTATCTCGACGACGTTGAGGTTCCGACGATCAAGGCGTGGGAGACGGCGTTCCACCAGTACATGGCCGCCAGCCACCCCGACATCGCCGCCGAGATCACGACCAAGAAGATCCTGTCGGACGATCTGACCGCGCGGCTCCGGAAGGCGATCGAGACCTACAAGGCGCTGAAGAAGTAATGGCCAAGACGCGCGCGCTGCGGCGCCGCATCCGCTCGGTCGAGAGCATCAGCCAGGTGACGCGGACGATGGAGATGGTGTCCACGTCGAAGCTGAAGCGCGCGCAGGACCGGGTGGTCGGCGCGCGACCCTACGCGCAGGCGCTGGCGGAGACAATCGGCGACCTGCTGAGCCCGGAGCTCGCCGAGCGCTTTCCGCTGCTCCGGCAGCCCCCCCCGCCGGCCAAGGGCGGCCCGAAGCGGGCCGCCGTCCTGCTGATCACCTCCAATCGCGGGCTGGCCGGCGCGTTCAACGCCAACCTGATCCGCGCCGCAGTGCAGCGGGAGCGGGAGCTGGTGGCCCAGGGGCTCGAGGTGGACCTGCTCGCCGTCGGAAAGAAGGGGATCAACTACTTCAAGTTCACGCGGCGCCCGTTGGCGCTGGCGCGGCTCGACATCGGCGACCGTCCCGGTGCGCAGCACGCAGCGGAGCTGGCACAGCCGTTGATCGATCGGTTCTCCGCCGGTGAGCTGGCCTCGTTCGATGTCGTGTATGCGCGCTTCAAGTCGGCGCTGAGTACGCCGCCCATGGTTGAGCGGGTGCTGCCGATCGAAGCCGGACGCACGGACGCACCGACGCACGGCCGCACTGAGGCCGGACGCACGGCGAACTACATCCTCCGCCCGGGCGCGGACGAAATCCTGAGTGCGCTGCTGCCGCTCTACGTGCGGAACATGGTTTTCCGGGCCCTGGTCGAGACGGCGGCCTCGGAGCACGGGGCGCGGCGTACCGCGATGAAGAACGCCACGGACAATGCGGGCGAGATGCTGGACCTGCTGCGAAGGACCTACAACCGGGCAAGGCAGGGACAGATCACACAGGAGCTGGCGGAGATCGTGGGTGGGGCGGAGGCACTGAAAGGCTAATCAAGAGGATTCCATGGCGGAGAAAGTGAAGAACATCGGCAAGGTCGTCCAGGTCATCGGCCCGGTCATTGACGTGGAGTTCCCCGCGGAGCACCTGCCGGAGCTGTACACGGCTCTCAGGGTGGACGCGCCGGCGCCGGTTGGTGGTGCCGCGGTGCACCTGGTCGCCGAGGTCCAGCAGCACATCGGCCGCAATCAGGTGCGCGCGGTGGCGATGTCGTCCACCGACGGCCTGGTGCGCGGGATGGGAGCCGTGGACACCGGCGGTCCCATCTCCGTGCCGGTCGGCAAGCACGCGCTGGGCCGGATCCTCAACGTCCTGGGGGAGCCGGTGGACGGCGGCGAGCCGATCCCGGCCGACGCGGAGCGGTGGCCGATCCATCGGGAGGCGCCGAAGTTCACGGAGCTGGAGCCCAAGACCGAGGTCTTCGAGACCGGCATCAAGGTGATCGACCTGATCGCCCCGTTCGTCAAAGGGGGCAAGATCGGGCTGTTCGGCGGCGCGGGCGTGGGCAAGACCGTCATCATCCAGGAGCTGATCCACAACGTGGCCGTGGGCCACGGCGGACGCTCGGTGTTCTGCGGCGTGGGCGAGCGAACCCGCGAAGGGAACGATCTCTACCTCGAGATGAAGGGGTCGGGAGTGCTCCCCTCCTGCGCGCTGATCTACGGGCAGATGAACGAGCCGCCCGGCGCACGGCTCAGAGTGGGGCTGTCCGGCCTCACGGTGGCGGAGTACTTCCGCGACGTCGAGGGACAGGACGTCCTGGTCTTCATTGACAACATCTTCCGCTTCACCCAGGCGGGCTCGGAGGTCTCGGCGCTGCTGGGGCGGATGCCCTCGGCGGTCGGCTACCAGCCGACGCTGGCGACCGAGATGGGGGACCTGCAGGAGCGGATCACCTCCACCAAGCGCGGCTCGATCACGTCGGTGCAGGCCATCTACGTGCCGGCCGACGACCTGACCGATCCGGCGCCGGCCACGGCCTTCGCCCACCTCGACGCCACGGTGGTGCTGTCCCGCTCGATCTTCGAGCTGGGGATCTACCCGGCCATGGATCCGCTCGACTCGGCCAGCCGCATCCTGGACGCGCAGTATCTGGGCGATCGCCACTACAAGGTGGCGATGCAGGTCCAGCAGATCCTGCAGCGTTACAAGGATCTCCAGGACATCATCGCGATCCTCGGCATGGACGAGTTGTCGGAGGACGACAAGCAGATCGTGTCGCGGGCACGGCGCGTGCAGCGCTTCCTCTCGCAGCCGTTCCACGTGGCCGAGGTCTTCACCGGTCTGCCGGGCCGCTACGTGAAGCTCGAGGAGACGATCGAATCGTTCGAGCGGGTGGTCGCCGGCGAATTCGACCACTTGCCCGAGCAGGCGTTCTACATGGTGGCGGGGATCGAGGACGTGATCGAGCGCGCCAAGAAGCTCGAGGCCGCCTGATGCGGGGACGCACGGACGCACCGACGCACGGACGCACGGGAGGAGTCGCCGCGTGCACGTGAGCGTCGTCTCGCCCGAGCAGGCGCTGTTCGACGGCGACGCCACGGCGATTGTCGCTCCCGCCTACGACGGCGAGGTCGGGATTCTCCCGAGGCACGCCCCGTTCCTCACGCTGCTCGGCACGGGAGACCTCGTGATACGGAGCCCCGGCGGCGCGCGGCGGTTCCACGTCGCGGGAGGCTTCCTGCAAGTGGTCGGCAACCGCGTGCGCGTGGTCGCCGAGAAGGCCCGGGAGGGAGGAACGTCGTGAGCGCGATCGGTCGCAGCACGGCGAGCGTTCTCGTCGCGGCCGTCACGGCGATCCATCCGGGCCTCCTGCGGGCGCAGCCGCTGGAGGCCGTTCCGTTCGGCGGCGCGATCTTGCCGATGGGCCAGCTGGTGGAGCAGGGGAACGCCAACCTCAGCCATCGAACGAGCGTGGCCTTCGGCGGGCGGCTGGACGCCTGGTTCTGGAGCTCGGCGGGCCTCGAGCTGGCGGTCGGCTTTGCGCCGAGCGGCTATCACGCCACGACCACCGCCGGGATGTCGGCGGATACCACCGGCGGCCTCTTCACCGCCACGGGCCGCTTCCTGTACCGGTTCGCCCGCACGGGGCGCGTGTCCTGGCAGGCGAACGCCGGGGCCGGCGTGATGGTCCACGGCGGCAGCTTCCTCGTCAACATGGCGTCGTCCGGAAGGCAGCACCTGACGGGCGTCGTGGGCCTGGCCGGACGCTTCCAGGTCTCGGAGGGGACGGCCCTCGTCGTGAGCGCCGAAGACTACGCCTACTCTGTCAAGCTCGGCGGGATCACGGGGATCACGCCCGAGTCGCGGATCAACAACGTGGTAGTGGTCTCGCTCGGCATCGTCGTGCCGCTCGGCGCATGGGGCGAGGAACGTCTGCGCGTCATCCCCTGAACGGCGCGGGGCCGGCGCCACGCGGCGCCGGCCCCGACACGCAGCAGCGACGCCGCTCTAGCCTAGAACAGCACTCCCACTGTGAAGTCGATCGCCGAGCCAGTCCTCAGCTCGACGCGGACCTCGCCGAACATACTGAGCTTCGGGGTCGGCATGAAATGCGTACCGCCGAGCAGATTGAGGCCGGTCTGCGACCCGGCGCAAAGGGAGCAGCCCGACCACGAATAGTGCGCGTAGTTGAGGCCCGCGCCCACATACGGCTTGAAGCCGCCGGTCATGTTGGGGATGTCCCACGTGCCGTTGGCGTTTATCTCCCAGATGGTCACCCCGGACACGCTGGGAAAGAAGTAGTCGAACGACCCATAGGCCGCGAGGCCTGGCACCTTCACTGCGGTGCCGAGTCCCGAGAACACCGCCCGGCCACCAATGGATGGCCCGAAATTGTTGGTCGCGAAGCCGACTTCCGGCCCAAACTGCCACTGCTTCGTCTGCGCCGCCGCAGCCTGGGCGAGCAGGCTCAACCCGACAGCCAGACTCACAGCGAGTGACGCCTTGCGCATGTCATCCTCCTAAGGGGGTCTGTGGGGAACCGGGGTGTAGAATTGTCGGATTGCCCCGTCTGCCGCAAGTCCCCGTCCAACGGGCGGCCTTCCGATGCGCGCCGGTACCCGTGCTTTCCGGGCGGGGCCCGCCTATCTTATTGCGGCGCGGCCTTGTGGACGCCGCGGCTCCCCACACTTTCGGGAGGTCATGCATGACGCGCATCGCAAGGATTGCCGCTGC
>Ga0326726_10001015_pt1 | contig 26001 bp, 23 predicted proteins | sample MHFenrmetagenome_2_FD_207603 | JGI IMG/M metagenome (GOLD analysis project Ga0326726, IMG submission 207603) | Lab enriched peat soil microbial communities from Michigan Hollow, Ithaca, NY, United States - MHF15MN | ecosystem: Environmental > Terrestrial > Soil > Wetlands > Peat | place: USA... | reverse complement strand
CACACCAGCCCCGGCCGCGGCGCCCGCGGCGAGCTGACCGAGGAATGCACGACGCCCGCGCGGCGTCTTCTCCACCGGATTGTTCTTGGACATGAGTGTCTCCCGGCGCGGCGTGACCGCGCCATGACCGACCGTGAATAGGCCTGAATGGACCACGTCTGGGCGGCTACTCGCCGTCGCGCGTACACGCGATGGCGGTCCGCGCCTATTCAAACGCAATTAGGCGGCGTGAGAGGACATGCGTGGTCCTAGCGAGCGTCGGTCGCGAGATGGAAGCGCTCGACGGCGGCGTCGAATGTTTCGCCGCCCATCGTGACGTAGAGGTGACGCTCGGTCACCGCGAGATCGAATCGCGTCCGCCGATCGAGCCGTGCGACGAGCGCCTCGAGCAGCGGCCGGCTGACGGCGTAGATCTCGACCGACTCGGCGCGATGGATCCGCGCGCCGGAAAGTTGCCGCACGAGCGCCGCGCCATCCTTGTGCGTGTAGACCGCGACGCGCTTCGACGCCTTGCTTGCCCGGTGCAGCCGCTCGGCGTCCGGCGACCCGATCTCGATCCACGTCGTGATCGCGCCCGTCATGTCGCGCACGGTGATCGCCGGCTCGTCCGGCTCGGCGAGCCCCTTGCCAAAGCTGATTCCCTCCGTGTACTCGAGGCAATACGCCAGCACCCGGGTGACGAGATACTCCTCGGTCTCCGACGGGTGGCAGGCGACGCGGAGCGCCAGCGTCTCGTACACGCCGCGGTCGACGTCCGAGAGCTGGATGTCGAAGTTGTGGATGGTCGCGGTGAGCGCCATGACGCTTGCGCTAGGGTCGCGGGGGCATGTGATCGAAGATCGCGTCCGCTTGTCGGCGTCGCCACCAGGGCCCCTTGCCAATTTGGTTAGCGCATGCTAACTTTGGTCCATGGTTCGCATGCCCGCGAGTTCAGCCGTTCCGTTCTTTGTGGCAGCCGAGGATCCGCCGTCCAAGCGCGAGATCCTGAAGGCGGGACTCGCGCTGTTCGCCGAACGGGGCGTCGACAGCGTGAGCGTTCGCGATATCGCCGAGCGAGCCGGGTACACGAACCCGGCCCTGTTCAAGTTTTTCGCGAGCAAGGACGAGCTCGTCGAGCATCTGTTCGTGGAATGCTACCGGGAGCTGTCGCGACGGTTCGCCGCGTCGGTCCGGACCGATGGGAGCTTTCGCCTCAACTTGCGCGCGCTCCTCGAGGAGTACGCGGACGTCGTCGACCACGAGCTGGACGCGTTTCTGTTCGTGACGGACAACCTGCGGCGGCTCTGGCCGCGGGTGTCAGGGCGCCTGCGCGGAACATCGATGCTGCGCATCGTGCAGCGCCTCGTCGAGCGCGGGCGCGCCGACGGCGACCTGCCGGTCACACTCGAGACAAAGCTGCTCGTCGCGGGAATCGTCGGCGTGCTGTCGCAGGTCGCCCGCATGGTGTACTTCGGCGAGTTCACCGGCGAGGCCGCCGAACGGGTAGATGCCTTGGAGTCGCTGATCCTCAAGATGTGCCGCTGATTTTTTATCCCTCAGGAGTGAGCAAATGCTAACTAGTGACGCGCTATCGAGAGAATCCGAGCGGTCGATCCTCGTCCTTGGCGCCGGCGGGTTCGTCGGCCGGGCGACAATGGACGCCGCCATGTCCGCCGGGATCCTGGCCGCGGGCGTCGTCCGACGACCGGATGGCGCCGATCGACCGGAGCGACCGGAAACGAGGATGATCGTCGGCGACGCCTCGAGTCCCTCGACATGGCTGTCGGCCGCTGAGAACGCGCTGGCCGTCGTCGATCTGGTGCAGCCGAGCATTCCGCGCCGACTTGGGCACCGGGCGCTGCGTCGGATGGTCGCGCAGCGGGTCGCGACGACGGAACGTGTGGTGACCGCATTGGCGTCGTTGCCGGCGGAGCGGCGTCCTTTGTACGTGAACGTGTCAGGCCTCGCTGACCTCGCGCTCAACGCCCGCGGCGTGATGGCCCACGACTCGAAGCTGACGGACCACCCGAAGGGGTTTGGGTTGATCGGAACCGCGGTAAGCGCCGTGGTCCGAAGGTCGAGCATCGACGCGACCTTCGTTCATCTCGGAACGGTGTACGGTCCGGGAAAGCTCTTCGCGGAGCGGGTGCTCCCTGCGCTGGCGGCGGGACGCTACCCCATCTTTGGACGAGGCGACAATCGGATTTCGCTCATTCACGTCGTCGACACCGCGCGGGCGCTCGTTCACCTCGCCACACTGCCACGCGAGAAGACGCGCAATCGAACCTGGGTCGTGACTGACCGTAGCGCGCTGACGCTCGCATCGTTCCTATCCGAAAGCGCGATCGCCGTCGGAGGGCCGCGGCCACGGCGCGCGCCTCGCTGGATCGGCAGGGCGATCCTCGGCAGCGGCCTGATCGACGAGCTCACGAAGGACGCTCCGAGCGACCCCTCGCGACTCGTCGAGACGGGGTTCGTGTACCGGTTCCCCACATTCCCCGACGGACTGGCCGCAACGCTCGCCGATCTCCGAACGCGGTCCGACCGGCCGATGGACCTCGGGACCGCGCGTGCCGGCGCAATGGACGGTTCGCGATGAGACGCTTCCAGCGATTCATCGAGCGGCACGCGTCGGCGCGACGGCTCATCGTCCTCGTGGCTCTCCTGGCGATGGCCATGTTGTCCGTCCACGTCATCGATACGCCGTGGAGTCTGGTGCGCCTTCGATCGATGACCGGCGGCCTCGGCATTCTCGACATGGAGCTCCACTACTCCGGCCGGCACGCATACGACCTCCTGACCGCGTTGGGTCCGGGCGGCAGGTCGTTCTACTTGTGGAGGATGCTGGCGGCGCTGGACGTCGTGCTGCCCGTCCTGTTCGCCGCCGTGCTGTCGGTCGGAATGGCCGTCGGACTTCGTGGGCTCATCGGCGAGCAGAGTCGGATTCGGCGACTCCAGGTGTTGCCGCTGATCGCTCTGGCGGCAGACTATTCCGAGAATGTTCTGATCGCATTCTTGCTCCTCCGCTTCCCGGTCGAGCACTCGCGAATCGCCGCGCTTGCTGGTTGGGTGACGACGACGAAGCAGCTCGCCTACGCAGCGAGCATCATCGTCTGTATCGCAGCGGGGGCGGCGCGATGGCGAACGCACCGCTGACCCTACTCCGCGCGCATCGCGACCGCATCGAGCGCGGCGACTCCGAACAGCATGCTGCTGATGAGTCTCGTCAGACCAAACGCGGCGGCAAACCTAATCGCTACTCCGCCCAGCGTGAGCGTCAGACCCTCGCCGGCTACTCGTCGTCGCGCGTACACGCGACGGCGGTCCCCACCTATTCAACCGCAATCAGGCGGCGGGGGAGGACGCGTGTGGTCCTAGCGAGCGTCGGTCGCGAGATGGAAGCGCTTGACGGCGGCGTCTGAAACGCTTCTATGCGCGTGCTTTCGCCGTGTCGCGCCGCGGAGTCGGCATTCATCCGGCCCAATATCGCCGTCGCTCGTTGGCCTCGCTAGCAACCGTACGTCGGTATTGTGGCGAGGAGAAAGCCCGAATTGCCGTTTCTCTCAGTCGCGCTCAGAATTGCGATCATGTCGACCACCGCCGGGCTTCCGCTCCTCTACGAATCGTGGGCCAACGAGCTCCTTGGCGCGCCGATTCCGCCGGAGACCGGAGCGACTTGTGCGTCGTGCGCGATGGTGCCCGAAACTCCCGAGGACGGACCGGGATTCCGCGCCACACTGAAGTGCTGCACATACATGCCGCGTCTCTGGAATTTTCTCGTGGGCGCAATTCTGCTCGACGAGGATCCAGAGGCGGCCGCCGGGCGCGCGAGCATTGAAGCGCGGATGCACGACACTGCGGCCGCCACACCGCTCGGTCTCATGCGGGACTCCGCGTACGACGCGATGTACGACATGTCGGGCTCGTTCGGCAACGATGGCCGCCTGCTCTGCCCTCACTACGTGGACGAGCGCGGCGGCATCTGCGGCATTTGGCGGTATCGCGAATCGACGTGCACGACCTATTACTGCAAGTTCAATCGTGGCGCCGTCGGCGCTGCGTTCTGGGCACAGCTCAAACAGGTGCTGTTGCTCGCCGAGCAGTCTTTGTCGGCGTGGTGCGCCGTGCAACTTGGCGTGAGGCAGGATCCGATGGCGGAGTGGGGCGAGTGGCGCGGACGAGAATCCGAATTCTTCCGCGAGTGCGCTCGACTAGTGGAGCGGCTTGCGTGGTCCGACGTCGTTGCCGTGGGTGGTGCGGAGTTGTCGGCGGCAGCTGAGTTGACTCGCGCTGCATTTGCTCGGCTGCTCAGCTCCGTCGATCCAGAGCGGCCGAAGACGGCGCTCGTTCAGATCAAGCCGCGAGGCCCGGGGCGTGTCCGGCTGTCGACATACAGTGGTACAGACCCGATGGATGCCCCCACCGAGCTGGCGAATCTGCTGCCCTATTTCGATGGCCGCCCGATGGACGAGGTGTTGAGCGAAATTCGACGTCGTGAGAAGATTTCGATCCATCCGTCGTTGGTGCGCAAGCTGATCGACTTCGGCGTGTTGACCGACGCTGCCTCGGAGCATCCGTCGAAGACCTCATGAATGCACGGCGGGGCGACCATCGATGGCCGCCCCACCACTATCTGTCACAGTTTCGAGGACTCTCGAACGAGAACGACCGGCGCGGTCGCCGGACGCCGGCCATCAACCGCCCTTCTTCTTGCCTCCCGTTCCGGTCGTCGCCCCGCCTTTGACGGTCCCCGTCGCGTCGGCGGCCAGCTCTTTCTGCGGAAGATCTTCGATCTTCTCGTTGCCCTTCGCGGCATCGTCCTTCGATGGCTTACTTGGCATCGTTGCTCCGGATGGAGTGCTCACTGCCCATTGGTTGGCCCGACCATAGCACCAATCAGAGTCGCCTGCTAGTCGGGCGTATCTTTCAACCGATCAGTGCGTCGGCGGCTTCGCGCGCTTGCCCCAGATCGGGGGCGGCGGCTCCTTCGTCGCACGATCCACCGGGTGCGCCTTCAGCTGCTTCATCGCCTCCGCCACCGCGGCCTCGAGCTGCGGATCGTGCCCGCCGATGACTTCCTTCGGCGTGTTCTCGACGTCGACGTCCGGCGGTGTGCCTTCGTTCTCCACCGCCCATTTGCCGTCGCGTGCGAAGAATCCGCCGCGCGGCGCGATCGCCGATCCACCATCGACGAAGGGTGGTGTGTCAGCCGTGTGGACGAGACCACCCCACGTTCGTTTGCCGACGAGCGTGCCGAGCTTGCGATAGCGGAACATGTACGGCATCAGATCGCCGCCCGATCCCGCCATTTCATTGATGATCATCACCTTCGGACCCCAGATGCCCGCCGCTGGGCTCGTGAACGGCATCCGGTCGCCGGCGACGTTGTTGAAGTACCCGTCGAAGTCGCGCTGCAGCACGTCGATGATGTAGTCCGCGGCCTGGCCACCACCATTGTACCGCTCGTCGATGATCGCGCCCTTCCGATCCTGCTGCGCGAAGTAGTAGCGGTTGAAGCTCGTGTAGCCCGGTTGCCCCGTATTCGGGAGGTAGACGTAGGCGAGCTGGCCGTTCGACAGCGAGTCCACGACGCGACGCGAATGCTCGATCCAGGCGCGCGCGCGGAGCGTCTGTTCGTTCGCGACCGGCACGACCGTGACGTGGCGCGCGCCGTCCGCCGTGGGGGTACCGTTGACCACGAGGCTGACCTGCTTGTTCGCCGTGCCGTCGAGCAGGCGATAGATGTTGTCCGGCGCCTTCAGGTCCTGTCCGTTGATCGCGATGATGTAATCGCCGACGCGAACGTCGACGCCCGGCGCGGAGAGCGGCGCGCGGAGATCCGGATTCCACTCTTCGTCGTCGTAGATCTTCGTGATCTTGTACCGACCCTGATCGATCACGAAGTCCGCGCCGAGCAGACCACCGGGCACCGCGGCCGGCACGTCGGGCATGTCGCCGCCGCGCACGTACGAGTGGCCGATCGCCACCTCGGCGCCCATCTGGTCGATGAGATAGTTCAGATCGGCGCGGTGATTCACGTACGGCAGCAGCGCCGAGTACATCTGCTTCACCTTCGGCCAGTCCGCGCCGTGCTCGTTCGGCACGTAGAGGTAGTCGCGCTGGTTGCGCCACGCCTCGTCGAAGATCTGCTTGAACTCCTGCTTGGGATCGACATACGCGCGGAGATCCGCGTTGATGCGGCCCTGACCTGCTTGCGGCGGATTGCGGTCGGCGTCGACGATGAAGAGCTGCGGCCCGCCACCACCAGCGGCCGCACCGCCACGGCCCCGGCCACCACCGCCGCCACCACCGGCGCGATAGAGCAGCTTGTGCCCATCGAGGCTCACATCGTAGTCGGTCGCGCCCGTCGCGAACGCCACGTCGCGACGATCGCGCAGCGAATAGCGGTGCAGGGTCGATCCGCCGCCCGCGCCGCCGCGGCCGCCGCCACCGCCACCGCCCTCGACGAAGAACACCATGCCCGCCGCACCCGCCTTGAGGTTCGAATACTGGCGATCGGGGACGCCGGGCACGGAGAGAATGCGATGCTGCAAGCCGTCGAAGTCGATCGTCACCGTCGGCGCGGCCCCGCGCGGAGCGGCCGGCCGCGGTTCGGCTGCCGCCGGGTCGTCGGTCGCTGCCGCGACGGCACCGCCACCGCGTCCAGCGCGCCCGCCGCCGAAGCCGCCGCCGCCCGCCGCGGGCTGCCCGTTCTCTTCGTCGCTCTCGGGGAGGAACGGCGATGGATCGGTCTTGCGCAGCACGGCCGCGTAGAGGCCGAATGTCTCCGTGTGATCGTAGTTCGTCATGTCGAGCCACTGCGACCTGAGGCCGTAGTCGGTCGACGCGAGGAACCAGAGGTACTTCCCGCTCGCGTCCCACGCCGGCGTGATGACGTCGGCCAGTCCGTCGGTGACCTGCTTCGAGACGCCGGTTTCGACGTTCACGACCTCGACGGCCTTGTAGAGAGAATTCAGATGCTTGGCGTAGGCGATCCACTTGCCGTCCGGCGACCACGCGGGATTCATCGTACGCGTCGGCACCATCCACGGATCGCTGCCCACGATCTTCGCCTGACCGGTCGCGACGTCCACGACCCACAACTTGAGGTTGGTGTCGTGGAACATGATCCGCTTGCCGTCGGGTGACCACGCGGCCGTGTAGAAGTGGCCGTTCGTCGGAATCTTGATCTCGCGCGGCGGCGTCAGTCCGTCCTGCGCCTCGATGTACAGCGCGTACTCGCCGGAGCGGTCGCTGAAGTACGAGAGCTGTTTGCCGTCCGGCGACCAGGCCGGCTCGTGCTCCGCCGACGCGCTCGAGTTCGACAGATTGCGAACGTCGCCCTTGTCGGCGGGGATCGTGAAGATCTCGCCACGCGCTTCGAGCGCCACGCGCTTGCCGGTCGGCGACAGCGCGAGATTGCTCATCGAGCCGCTCACGTCCTTCCACTGCGGCATCATCCACGAGAAGTCGCCCGTCGCCGTGATGTTGACGATGTGCTCTTTCCGGGACTGGGTGTCGAGCAGGTGCACGTACCCGGCTTGTTCGAAGACCAGGGCGCCGCCGTCTAAGGACGCGTCCAGCGCCTTCACGTCGTAGTCGCTGTAGTTGGTGAGCTGTGTGAGCTTCTTGGACTTGGTGTCGTAGCTCCAGACGTTCGACACACCGTCACGGTCCGACAGGAAGTCGACGACGTCGTTGCCGACCCACACCGGATCCATGTTCTTCGACTCCGGCGTCGACGGCGCGGAGAAATGCGAGGCGCCGCGAGGAGAGCCGGCTTGCATGACGACGAGATCGCTCGTGCCGTTGGGAGTCGTCTCGAGATCGTACGTCTTGAGATCGACGATCCAGACCGGGCGATTCTGGCCGCCACGATAGTTGCGGCGCTCTTCGTCCCACGAGTTGTTCATGCGATACGCGACGCGGCGGCCGTCGGGCGAGATCTTGCCCTGATACGCGCGCGGCAGCGCCATCGGGGTCTCGACGCCGCCCTCTATGGGAACTGTCCAAAACCGGGGGGCAGCACTTGGCGCCTCCGACGCGCGGGACGAGTTGAAGACGATGTTCTTTCCGTCCGGCGTCCATCCCTGGACGACATCGGCCCCCGGGTGCCAGGTGAGGCGTTTCGGCTCACCGCCATCGGCTGGCACGACGTACACATCGACATTCCCGCCGTACTGCGCGCTGAACGCGAGCAGCTTGCCGTCGGGCGAGAACTTCGGGTTCTCCGTCGCCCCTTGGAAGCTCGTCACACGCCGGGCGTTGCCTCCGGCGCGATCCACGATCCAGATGTTATTCGCGTACGCGAACGCGATCTGCGTCTTGCTGACGGTCGGGGTGCGCAACATGCGCGTCTGCGCGCCGGCGACGGCGGGAGCCGCGGCCAGGGCGCCGAATAGGAACAGCGAGCGGTATCGTGACATCGGGAAAGTGGGCCAGGGGGAACACGGACTCCTGCGCGGCCAGGACGGCCGGACGCTCCTACAATTGCGCCTGTGGGACGGTTCGGCTAGCCCTGCTGGCGGCGCCAGCCGCGGGCGCGTAGTCTAGCTACCTGGAGGCCCTGAAACATGAAGATCGACAGCGGCCAATCGGAGTCCGATCACACCCTGCAGCCCGAGTTGCGGGAGCGGCTGCAGGCCTCGCTGGGCGCCGCGTACACCATCGAGCGCGAGCTTCCGCGCGGCGGCATGTCGCGCGTGTTCGTCGCGCTCGAGACCGCGCTCGGCCGCCGTGTCGTCATCAAGGTGCTCGCCCCCGAGCTGACGGCTACGTTGAGCGCCGAGCGATTCAAGCGGGAGATCATGCTCGCCGCGCGGCTCCAGCACCCGAACATCGTGCCGTTGCTCGCCTCGGGGCAGGCCGGGACGTCGCTGTTCTATACCATGCCGCTGGTCGACGGCGAGTCGCTCCGCGAGCGCATCGATCGCGAGCGGCCGATGGACTTCGCGAACATCTCGCGGATCCTCGAGGAGGTCGCCAGCGCGCTCGCCTACGCGCACGGCGAGAACATCATCCATCGCGACATCAAGCCCGAGAACGTGATGTTCTTTCACGGACGCGCCGTGGTCCTGGATTTCGGCATCGGCAAAGCGCTCACGGCCGCGATGCAGGAGGACTCCGACGGACGCATCACGCAGGCCGGCGTCAGCCTGGGCACGCCGACGTACATCGCGCCGGAGCAGGCGGCCGGCGATCCGACGCTCGACCATCGCGCGGACATCTACGCCATGGGGGTCGTCGCGTACGAGATGATCACCGGTCATCCGCCGTTCCGGGGCCGGACGCAGCAGGCCATCATGGCGGCGCATGCTCGCGAGGTGCCGGAGCCGCTCAACGTGCGTCGTCCCGACGTTCCGCAGAACTTGTCCAAGATCGTGATGCACTGCCTGGCTAAGAAGCCGTCCGAACGGCCACGCAGTGCGGCCGAGATCGTGCAGGCGCTGAGCCCCGCCGGTGCCCTGACCCCGTCGGCCGCGCGTTCTCCGTTGGCGCGCATTCCGATCTGGGTGCCGTGGCTCCTCGCGGCGGTCTCGACGGCCGCGGCCATCACGTTGGCGCTCACGCGCAAATGACGCCGGCGCCGGCGGACCCCGGCGCAGCAACACGACTCACACATTCACGATCTCAAACGACGCCGTCATGACGCATCTCACGAACGTGTCCGATACCGCCCGCTGGGTGGCGATCTACCGCGCGATGGAGACGAAGCGCCCCGACGCGATCTTCCGCGACCCGTACGCCGAGCGATTGGGTGGCGCGCACGGACAGGCGATCGTCGACACGATGAAGAGCGGGCGTCAACTGGCGTGGGCGATGATCGTGCGCACCGCGGTGTTCGACGACGTGATTCGCGAGCGTGTGAACTCGCACGGCGTCGACCTCGTCCTCAACCTGGCCGCCGGCCTCGACGCTCGCCCGTGGCGCATGACGGAGCTTCCGTCCACGCTGCGCTGGGTGGACGTCGATCTGCCCGACATGCTCGACTACAAGCTCGACATGCTGAAGGACGAGAAGACGGTGTGCCGGTACGAGGCCGTTCGACTCGATCTCACCGACAAACCCAAGCGCCAGGCCCTGTTCAGCCAGCTCGGCGGACAGGCCAAGCGGGTGCTCGTCGTCACGGAAGGGCTGTTGGTCTATCTCACGCCGGACGACGTCAGTGCGCTGGCGCGCGATCTTCACGAGGCGCGCGCGTTCCAGTGGTGGCTAATCGACATCATCAGCGCGCGGCTGATGAAGATGATCCAGCGGTCGTGGGGCAAGCAGCTCGCGGCGGGTAACGCGCCCTTTCGATTTGCCCCCGAGTCCGGCACAAAGTTCTTCGAGCCATCGGGGTGGCGTGAGCTGGAATACCACTCTGCGATGGAAGCGGCGCGGCGTCTCGATCGCGAGATGAAGGGCATGTGGTTCTGGCGGCTCATCGGGCGCCTGTACTCCAAGAAGCGACAAGCCGAGTTTTCGCGGATGTCCGGCTTCCCGCTGCTCGAGCGGATCTGACCGGCCGCGTCCTGAGACTGGCCACGCGATAGGGCGTCGCCGAAGGCGCGGCTGTGGCGCCGGGAGGAGTCCAATCCGGGCAGCCAACCATTTGCTCGTATCGAGTGTCTATACGTCAACACTCATCCGGGGCGAGCCCATGTCCATCCTGTCGCGCATCGCCGCGCTCACGCGGAATCTGTTCGAGCGACCCTCCGTCGAGCGCGACCTCGACGACGAGCTCCGCGCGTACGTCGAGCTCCTCGCGGCTGAGAAGATGCGCCAAGGCATGGTACCGGCCGCTGCGAAACGCGCGGCGCTGATCGAAGCCGGCGGCGTGGATCAGCTCAAAGAGCATGTGCGCGACGTCCGCGCCGGCGCGCTCTTCGACATCGTCGCGAAGGACGTCCGGTTCGGGGTTCGCTCGCTGGCGAAGACGCCGAGCTTCACCGCGGCCGCCGTTCTGGCGCTCGCGTTAGGAATTGGCGCCAACACCGCAATGCTGAGCGTCGTGAACGGCGTGCTCCTGCGCCCCCTCCCCTATCAGGACGCCGATCGCCTCGTCGTGATTCTCCATAAGGGGCGGAATCCGATCGCGCCGGCGAACTTCGTCGACTGGAGCACGCAGACGCGGAGCTTCTCCGCCACCGCCGCGGCCGACTACTGGACACCGAACCTCACCGGCACCGACAACCCCGAGCACATCGATGGCCTGCACGTCACGGCGTCGCTCTTCCCGATGCTCGGCGTGCGGCCGCTGCTTGGCCGCTGGTTCACCGAGAGCGAGGACGCGACCGGCACTGATCCCGTCGTCGTCATGGGATATGGACTCTGGCAACGCCGGTTCGGCGGCGACTCGGCGATCGTCGGACGCCGCATCTCGCTCGACGGTCGCGCACACACCGTGGTCGGCGTCATGCCGCCGTCGTTCAAGTTCGCTCCATTCTGGGCGACACGGGCCGAACTGTGGGCGCCGCTCGCCCTCGGCGCGCGCGCCGCGAGCCGCAGCGGTCAAAGCCTTCGCATGTTCGCGCGGCTGCGACCAGGCGTCACCGTCGCGGCGGCGAAGGCGGATCTCGCCGCCGTTACGACGCGGTTGGAGCGCGAGTTCCCTGGCACCAACCGCGAGGTGACCGTTCAGCCGCTCAAGGAGAAGGTGGTCGGCGACATTCGGACGCCGCTCGTCGTGCTGCTCGTTGCGGTCGCCTTTGTGCTCCTCATCGCCTGCGCGAACGTCGCACACATGTTGCTGGCGCGGTCCGCGTCGCGACAGCGGGAGCTCGCCGTGCGAACGGCGCTCGGCGCGACGAGAGCGCGCCTCGTCGCCCAACTGCTCGTCGAGAGCGGCTTGCTGGCGGCGGCGGGAGGGATCGCTGGAGTGGTGCTCGCGATGTGGGGCGTGCGGTCGCTCGTCGCCGCCGGCCCGTCGATGATTCCGCGCGTCGCCGACGTTTCGATCGACGCACGCGTGTTGCTGATCGCCCTCGCCGTCACCGCGACGACGGTGTTCGCGTTCGGGCTCATTCCCGCGCTGCGCTCGGCGCGCGTCGATCTCGCAGCGGCGTTTCGCGACGGCGATCGCGCCTCGAGCGAAGGGCGCGGTCGCGGCAACCTGCGCGGCGCGCTCGTGGCATCCGAGATCGCGCTCGCGCTCGTTCTGTTGATCGGCGCCGGACTCATGATCAAGAGCTTTGCGGCGCTGCGCGCCATCGACCCGGGGTTCGATCCGCGCAACGTCGTGACGATGACGATCTCCACGGCCGGCACGAAGGAAGCCGAACCCGGCGTTCGGGCCGCGTTCTTCGCCGAGGCGTTGGCGCGAATCAAGTCGATTCCCGGAGTCGGGTCGGCGAGCTACATCAATCATTTGCCGATCGCGGGCGACGAGTGGGGATTCTCCTTCGCCGTCGAAGGGCGACCGAAACCCAAGCCGGGCGACTCTCCAGTGGCGGCGTATCGTGTGGTGTTCCCGGGATACTTCGCCGCGATGCGAATTCCGCTTCTCCGCGGGCGCGACATCTCCGACGCCGATCGGGCGGGCGCGCCGAAAGTGGTGGTGGTCAACAAGTACCTGGCGGACACCTACTGGCCGGGGCAGGACCCGATCGGCAAGCGAATCACGCTCGATGATTCGACGTGGGTCAGCGTCGTCGGCGTGACGAAGAACACCGTGCGCGAGGAGTGGGCCGCGCCGGCAGAAGAGGAGATGTTCCTGCCATTCTTCCAGGACAACGGATTCCTCACGGACCCGCGCACGAACCGCGCGTATCTCACGCTCGTGGCGCGCGCGTCGTGCGACGGCGCGGATCGGTGCGACGCGGCGGCGCTTGCCGCGCCGATCGTTCGCGCCGTGCGCGACATCGATCGGAACATGCCGGTCTCCGACGTCCAGACGATGTCGAAGGTCGTGGATGACGCGACCGCCGATGCGCGCTTTTATCTGGTGTTGTTAGGCGCGTTCGCAGCGGTGGCCGTCGTGCTCGCCGCGGTCGGCATCTACGGCGTGATGAGCTATTCCGTCGCGCGGCGCACACACGAAATCGGCATCCGCATCGCGCTCGGCGCCGAACCCTCCTCCGTGCTCGCGTTGGTCGTTGGTTCGGGGATGCGATTGACCGCCGCGGGCACGGTAGCGGGCGTGGTGAGTGCGCTGGCGCTGACGCGCCTCATGGGCGGTCTGCTCTACGGCGTGCGTCCCAACGATCCGGCGACGCTCGTCGTGGTGACGCTGGCGCTGTGCGCGATCGCGCTCGTGGCGAGCTACGTGCCGGCACGCCGCGCTACTCGCGTGGATCCGCTCGAGGCGCTTCGTTCGGACTAGGATCCGTCAGGCCCTGGCGACGGGCTGACCGCGCGCGGATTATTGAGAGTCTCTCTCTCCCAATGCCCATGCGCGCCCTGCATCTTCTTCCTCTCTCGCTGCTTCTTCCGTTCGCGCTCGCGTCTCAGGAAACGCCCACCGAGCGCGAATCGGCGCGCGACGTCGTTCGCCGCCTCGATTCACTCGAGCGGTCGCTCGATCTTCCCGCGCTCGTCGCGAAGCTCACCGGACCCAACGCCGCGCGCGACCAGGTCGTCGCTCGGGCCAAGGAGCTGATGGACACGGAGCTCCTCGCGCTCGGCGACGACATCACGAAGCATCCCGAGGTGGGGTTCGAGGAGAAGCGATCGATTCAACTCCTCGCCGACTACCTGAAGAAGCACGACTTCACCGTCGAGATGGGCACGCCCGGCTTGCCGACGGCCTTCGTCGCCCGCTACAACAAGGGAACGGCCGGGCCGAAGCTCGGCGTCATCCTGGAGTATGACGCTCTCCGCGGCACCAAGGGCGCGTTTCATGGCGACCAGCACAGCACGCAGGGCCCGATCGGCATGGCCGCTGGCATCGCGATGGCCGAGTATCTGACGAGAACGCACACACCGGGAACTGTCGTGATGTTCGGCACGCCGGGCGAAGAGCGCATGCCGCCCGTCGCGAAGACCGTGATGTTCGACTCGCACGTGTTCGACGGGATGGACATCATCGTGCGGAGCCATTCGTCGAGCCAGACGAGCCGGCCCGCCCCGGGCTTCGGTACGTGCTGCATGAACATCGACGGCGTGAAGTACACGTTTAGCGGTGCGCCCGCGCACCAACTCACGGCCTGGAACGGTCGTAACGCGCTCACCGCGGTCATTCACCTGTTCGAGAACATCGACGCGATCCGCAGTAACATCCGGCCCGAGTCGCGGATCCAGGGCGTGATCACGGAGGGGGGCGCGGCGCCGAACGTCGTTCCTGACCGCACCGCCGCCGACTTCTACATCCGCTATCCGGACGAGGTCTATCTCGCGCAGCTCTCGCAGATGGTCGACGACGCCGCGCGCGCCGCGGCGCTCGCAACCGGCACGAAGGTCAAGATCGACCACTATGGAAAGGACCGCGACGGCATCAGCACGGGCGCGATTTCCGAGCTCGCCTTCGCGTACCTCAAGAAGTACGGCGCGACGGGCGTGAACCCCGATCCGGGAAAGCCGCAGGGGTTCGAGGAGACGGGCAGCGTATCGATCGCGATCCCGGGTGCCGAGTTTACGGCGAAGACGTCGAACGCGCCGAACCACACGTACGAGATGGAGCAGGACGCGCTCACGCCGGTGGGCCATCAAGGCTTTCTGGCCGACGCGCAGGCGATGGCGGCGCTCCTGTTCGACTTCGCGACGCGCGCCGACTACCGCGCCACGGTCAAGCGCGAGTTCGACACGATTCGCGGTCTGCACGACGCATATCTCGCGGATCTGCGCAAGACGTACGTCGTGCCCAAGGTCGTCGAGCCGCAATGACGCGCCGCCGCGGGACCCAAATCCCGTCATCGGCGTCGTAAGGCTTGCAATGCCCGGTGCCGGCGTCGCCGGCATCCTCCACCTACGGCGCGACGCCCTCCACCGCGTAGATGCGCGATGTTGCCACGCGGTGGCGGATGGGCTTGACCTCCCCGTATTCCGGCGACGCCTCGAATTTCAGCAAGGCCGCCATGCTCGGAAACTCGATGACGGCGATGCGTCCCGCCGGGCGGGTGCCTTCTATGGACTCCGTTTTGCCGCCTCGCGCGAGATAGTGAGCGCAGCGACGGGTGACCTTACCTCTTCACCGCCGGTGCCGGGATCGACGTCGGAAGGTTGGCCTGCGACGCAGTCGGCGCTGGCGGCGCGTTCCCATCGAGCAGGTTCTTCGATACGAGCTGCGCCGCGAGCACGGTCTGAATGACGCTGGTGATGTTGTTCGTGGTCGTCTCCGGCGCGCCGCTGTCGCCGTTCGAAATCGTGACGAGCTTCGCCTGCGACAGCGCGTCGGCGATGGCCGGCGCGATCTGTGGCAGCATTTCGATCTGACGGTAACGGAAGTACGACTCGCCGCCTGCCTGGATCGCCTGGTTCACCTTCTGGATGCTCTCGGCCGTGGCGTCCGCGATCCGGCGGATGCGGATCGCTTCCGCGTCGGCATTCGCTTCGGCCGCGAGGCGAACCTTGGCCGCGTCGGCTCTCGCCTGGGCAATCTGCGTCGCGTCCAGCTCGGCGACGCGCTGGAGTCCAGCCGCTTCTTGCCGCTTCGCTTCCGCCTGCGCGACGAGCGCCGCGTTGGAGGCCTTCGTCTGCTCGAGCTCACGCTGTTTGTCCGAGATCGCGCGCTCGGCCTCGAGCTGCGCTTCTTTGGCGCGGCGCGACTGATTCGCCGACACGATGTCCGCGTTCGCCTGCGCTTCCGCGGCCGACTGGCGACGACGCGCCTCGGCGACCTCCGACTGCACGACCTTGATGTTGAGCGAGTTGAAGATCAGTCCGAGGTCGGTGAGCTCGCGCGAGCACGCCTTCCGGATGATCACGGCGAGCGGATCGTCTTCGTCCTCGAGCGCGGTCGGCTCCTCGTGTACGAGGGCGGTCGGCGCCGCCTTCACGGGAAGGATCGCGCCCGAGCTGCCGGGGTTGAGCGCGCGCTGCGCACCGGGAGTGGCTTTCGCCGAGAACAATTGATCGTGCGTGAGCAGGTTCATCGCGCGACGGCCGGAGCTGGAGAGCAGGTCGGTCAACGTGCTCAGCTGATCGGCATCGCTCTTCGAGAAGAAGCGATTCGCGGCGGTCTTGATCAGTGCGTCCGAGTCACCCACCGAAACGATCGCGCTCGCCAGCACGCGCACTTTGATCGGACGCGGCGTGCCGTTCTCGTCGATGTCCGCCGTCTGGTCGGTGATGTCGAGATCGATGTTGATGACCTTGCTGGAGATCGTCGTGCCGGTCGTGAGGAGCGGGATCTCCTTCGATTTTCCGGGTCCGCGGTAGATCACCGTGCCGCCGGCGAGCCAGCTCACAAGGCGAATCGTTCCTGCTTCCACGTTGCGCAAGAAGCTCGCGACGATCATCGGGACGACGATCACCACGAATCCAACGACGAGGGCGATGAGCAACCCACCGGAAAACATCCCAGACATACGAACGCTCCTGAAAGGAGAGAGAGGCGACGCTAAATGATCGAAACGGTACAGCAGTTCTTTTCGGTATTCACTTCCTCGATGCGCACGCGCTGGCCCGCGCGCACGCGCGTGCCGAGCAGGCGGTCGTTCGGCTGGAGCGTGGCGAGGATTTGAACGACTTGCCCGTCCACTTCGAGGGAGACGATCCCTTCGCCGTTGTGGTCGAACGACGTGACCGCCGTGGCTTCGTCGCTCACGGCACTTTCGAGCGTCGCGGCGGGCTTGGACGCGAAGCGCATCGCGAAATTCCACAGCGGAGACACGAGGAACCGGTCGAATATCACGGCGCCCAGCGCCGCGCCCGCAATCAGCAGCGGCTCGCCGACCATCGGGCGAAGCAGCATGCCCGCCGCTCCGAAGCCGAGCGCGAGACTGAACAACACCCGCGGCGACATCAGCGCTAGAAGTCGGCCCGCCGCTCCTTGACCGCTATGCGCGGAGTGCGCGTGTCCTCCGTTCGCATGTGCGCCGTGCGACGCACTATGTCCCCCGGACCCGAGCTGCGCATGTCCTCCGCCGTGGGCGTGTCCCGCATGGCCCGCGTGTCCCGCGTGGCCGCCCGGAGCATGCCCATGTCCGGCACCGCGAGCGCCGAGGCCCGTGACGGCCATCGCGCCCAGTCCCACGACGCCGAGCAGGAGACTCGTGATGTACAGATCCATTCGGTTCTGGCGAGACCTCGAGGGCGCGGCCGCGAAATCGCTCGCGCCCGTCGAAGATCAGGCGGGGGCTCCGGCAGGGGTGGCTTCCTGAATCGCCGCCGGATCGTCCCGGACGCCGCGCGGCCGGAACGCCAGCGCGAACAGCACGAAGACGACGGCCGCGCCGGCCGCCGGGACGAGCCAGATCTGATGCCAGTCGTGCGTCACGCTGAGGCACTCGCGCGCCGCGGCGGCCGCGCCGGTGCACGACGCATTCGGCGTCGCGTATCGGTTGACGACCGCGCCCGACACGAACGCGCCGACGAAGTATCCGAGTCCGTTGGTCACGAAGTTGATCAGTCCCTGCGCAGCGGCGCGAACCCGCTCGCCCGCGCGCTGGTCGGTGTAGATCTGTCCGCCCACGAAGAAGAAGTCGTAGCACACGCCGTGCAGCAGAATCCCCGTATAGATCAACCACATTCCCGAACCGGGGTTCCCGTTGCTGAATGAAAGATACCGCAAGGACCACGCGAGCATGCCGCCGAGCATGATCACCTTGATGCCGAGCTTCCGCAGGGCAAACGGCAACAGCAGCATGAACCCGACCTCGGACATCTGGCCGAACGTCTGAATGAACGCCGGCTCCGGCACCTTGATCTCGTTCAGGAACGGATTCGCGAACGTATAATAGAATTGTAGCGGGATGCAGAGCAGGAACGAGCCGACGACGAACACCAGGAAGTCCGAGTTGCCGAGCAACTGAAGCGCGTCGAGCCCGAGCGCGTCGCGAACGCTGAACGGCGCCCCCGCCGCGCGCGGCGGCGTGTGCGGCAGCGTCAGCGAGTACGCGCCCATTACGATCGACGCGCCGGCGGCAATCCGCATCGGCGTCACCAGCGCGTCGGCGTGCAGCACTTTGCCGACGATGATCCCGGCCACGATCCAGCCGATCGTCCCGAGGACCCGGATCACCGGGAAGTCGCGCGTCGAATCCGTCACGTGGTGGAACGAGACGGAGTTCGTGAGCGACAGCGTCGGCATGTAGCACAGCGCGTACAGAATGAGCAGCGGATAGAACGTCGAGAACGACGTCTGCATCGACGTGAGCCACATCAAGCCGCCGCCGGCGAAATGCAGGATCGCCAACAGCTTCTCGCTGGCGAAGAACCGGTCGGCGACGATGCCAATGAAGAACGGCGACACCAGCGCCGCGATCGCCGTCGCGCCATACGCGAGCCCGATCTGCGGATCGGTGAAGTGCAGCGTCTGGCCGAGGTACGTCCCCATCGTCACGAACCAGACGCCCCAGATGAAATACTGCAGGAACATCATGGTCGAGAGCTTCGTCCGTGCGCCCATTAGCGGAGCTCCCGAATTCGAATGTTGCGCAGTGACAGCAGGCCGGGGTGGTCACCCTGAATGCCGATGTAACCTTTCGTCGCCGTGCCGTAGTGGGGCCAATCCTTGAACTTGCTCGCCGCGACTTTCGCTTTCCAACCGGCGCTTCCGAGCTCGTACTCCAACAGTTTGAAGTCGTTGAGCCAGTGCTCGACGTGATTTCCCTTTACGACGATCCGCGTCTTGTTCCACTGCCCCGCGGGGTGATCGTGTCCGTCCGGCGCCGGATAGAGGCCATAGTCCGCGCCGGCCCGCGTGAGCGGCGTCTTGTTGTCCGACGCCTTCAGGTTGTCGAGGAGCTGGTATTCGGGCGCGCTCCAGTAGATGTGGTCGTACTCCTCGGTGCCGCGATAGAAGATGCCCGAATTGCCCGCTTCACCCATTTTCCACTCCAACTCGAGCTCGAAGTCGCCGAACTGATCGCGCGTCACGAGATCCTGCGCGCCGCGCTCCTTGGTGATGGTCCCGTCGACGACGCTCCATCCGCGTGGCGTATCCTGCGTCTTGTACGCGCGCCATCCGTCGAGCGACTTGCCGTCGAACAGCGACCGCCACGCACCCGGCGTGGGCGCGGTCACGCTCATGCTCCCGGTTCCGGTGGGCGACAGCATCATCCCGCTCCGACACGCGCTAACGCCTACCACGACGAAGAGGCCTGCCGCGACGAACGCTGACCTCGTCAGTGTCGTCCGTGCCCTCAGTGTTCTCCGTGGCAAAGCCGTTTGCTTCATCGGTGGCATTAGATGGCCCAGCCCGCACGATACTCGCGCGTCAGGAACGGATTGGCGTCCGGCACGTTCGTGAATTCCATCTTGTCGGCATTGTACACCACCTTCTTTCCCTGTCCCGCTCGAAGCGCGGCCACACCGAGCAGCATCGTCTCGGTCAACCGGGCCGAGTACTCGAACGGCGAGCTCGCGGTGGCTTCACCGCGAATAGCCTTCGCCCAATTCAGCTCGTGGCTCCACGCGATGCGCGGCGTCGACTTCGGCACCTTCGCCGCGTCTTCCATCAACTGTTGCGGATAGCAGCGCGGGTTCGAGCCGTACGTGTCGTTGATGAGAATTCCCTTCTCGCCGATGAAAATGACGCCGCCCTCGGCGAGGAGCGTCACGTCGTCCGGCAACACGTCGGGACGCGGCGGATACAGCCCGCCGTCAGTCCACGACAGCTTGACCGGCGGCTGCGAGCCGCGCGCGCCGAACTCGTAATGCACGGTCGTCGCCAACGGATACGAGACCTGCTTGCTCCGGTTGCGCGACGCCGGTGAGCCGGCCGGAGCGTTCGGATCGGCGGGGATCGGCGTCGTGCCCCACGGCGTCGACGTCGCTTCGATGCTCAGCGGATACGTGAGGCCGAGCGCCCAGAACGGATGATCGATCAGGTGCGCGCCCATGTCGCCAAGGGCGCCCATGCCGAAGTCGATCCAGCCGCGCCAGTTGAACGGGTGATAGATCGGATGGTAGGCGATGTCCTCGGCCACCGGCCCGAGGTACATGTCCCAGCGCAGCGTCTCCGGCACTGGATACGAGCCCATGCCCTCGGCGAGCGTCCGATTCACGCGACCCTGATTCCACGACGTGCCGAACGACGTCGTGCCCTGCTGCTGCGCCGATCCCGGCAACGGACGCGGAATGCCCTGCGGCCAGTAGCCAAGGGGGCGGTTCGTCCATACGTGCACCTGATGCACGGGCCCGATGACGCCCGCCTGAATCCACTCGTTGATCAGGCGGGCGCCCTCACTCGAGTGGCCCTGATTGCCCATCTGCGTGACGAGCTTGGGATTCGCCATGGCGGTCTGGCGGAGTACGCGCGCCTCGTGCACCGACCAGGTGAGCGGCTTCTGCACGTACACGTGCTTGCCCAGATCCATCGCCGCCTTCGCGACAACGGCGTGGTTGTGATCTGGCGTCGCGACGACGATGCCGTCGATGTCCTTCTGCTTCGACAGCATCTCGCGAAAGTCGGAGTACTTCGTGGCCTTGTCGAACTGCTCCTTGAGCTTGATCGCCGCCGGGTTGATCTGACCTTCGCGATTCGGCCGTTGCTTGCTCGTCACGTTGCTCAGCGAGAACTCCGAGTCGACGTCGCAGACGGCGACGAGCTGCTCGGTCTTCGCGAGCTCCTGTGCGTTGCCGGAACCCATGCCGCCGAAGCCGACCACGGCGAAGTTGACCATGTCACTCGGCGCTCGAAATCCGGGCCCGCCAAGCACATGCCGCGGCACGATCATGGGAAAACGGGGAGCGATGACCGCGCCGAGGGCGAACTTGCCCGCGTCGGAGACGAAATCGCGTCGAGTATAGCCAGGATCGTCCAACTTTTCGCTGACCATCTTCTTTCGGGCCATGGCGTTTACTCCGTTCAGTGGATCCTTGGATTCCAGGCTCGTGCCGTGCACGGATACAATACCCGTGGGTCGCTTCCGGTCAACGCTGGGCCCTGGGGGACGCCCGGCCCTGCCTGCGCCGCTATTCCAGCCGGCCGGCCGGCGGTCCGGCGTGGGTAGTGAAGAACTGTGAGGCCGGTCGGTGCGCCGGGAAGGCGTGAAGGTAGGCGTCGCGCCAACGGTCCGCGAATTCGCCGGTTGTCGCGCTAGGGATGAGAGCCCAAACGCTTCCGCCGAACCCCGCACCGAACGCGGACGCCGCCACGGCTCCCAGCTCGCGAGCCGACCGCGCCAGCATGACCGTCTCCGAAATCTGATTCCCGAGCAACGCTTCCGCACCGGCTTGCGATCGATCCACGAGCGTTCCGATCTCCGCGAGGTCGCCGCGCGCGAGCGCCGCCGTCGCGGCGGGAACGATGACCTCGCTTTCTTCGTGGAATTGGTCGAATCGACGCTGAAGCTCGGCAGCCGAGAAGCCGTCGATGCGAGCCTGGCCGATGGCCTGGCGCACGGCTTCGCCGCCCGCGCGCGAGATCGCGTCGGCCAATGTCTGCTCCGATCCGCCCGACACCTGGCGCCATGCTTCGGCAGCGGCTCGCGCGCGACGTGACAACGCGTTGTACTTCTCGAGCGCGCTCGCCGTCTTCTCGGCCACGACGCCGCTCGCTGCGACGACGAAGGAGTGATCGGCCGGGAGCGGGACACGCGCTTCGAATCGTACCGGACAAAAAGAGTAGCGGACCAACTCGCCCGCCCGGCCGCAGATCATCGCGGTCTGGTCCTCGCACCCACTAAGTGTCCCGACGCCGACGTCGCCGCCGAACGACCGAAATGGGTACCCCCCCTCGATGCAGCCGACGTACTCCGCGAGATCCTCGGCCGAACGGATGTTCGAGGAAAACGTCTCGCGATTCTCCAAGTCGTTGACCGCGGCGAGCGCCATGTACACCGCGACGACGAGCGCGCTCGAGCTGCTCATGCCCGCCGCTTGCGGCAAGTCGCTCTCAAAGGACAGTTCCGCGCCGATGCGAGCGTCCGGAAAGTCGCGCGCGAGTCGGCGCACGACGGTGAACGGATAGTTCGCCCAATGGCCACGCGGTCGCGCGAGCTCCGGGTCGAACCGGCACTCGACCGTGTCGTTCGAACGGACGTCGCGCACTCGCACGACGTCGTCCGATCGCGGTTCCGCGGTCATCCGAATGCCGCGCTCGACGAGACAGAGCAGGCTGCGCCCGCCCGCGTAGTCCGTGTGCTTGCCGAGGAACTCGATGCGCCCGGGAACCCAGAAGTGCATCACAGCTCAACGCGCGTACCGCGCAACCGGCCGGTCACCGTGGGAATGTCGGCGCGATGTGAGAGATCGAGCACCGCTGCGTCGGTGGGGAACGTATGAAAGCGCATGCCGAGGTGCTCGATGCCGAACTGCACCGCGAGCGGAAGCTCGAGCTCGCCGCGCGACGACGGCGGCACGCGCTCGCACGCCTCGAAGATGCCCGCGTCGAAAAGCCAACAGTTCATGCTCACACGCGCGTCGGCCAGCTCTCGGAGCTGCTGTTCACTGGGCTTCTCGACAATGCGGCGAAGCACGCCGTCGGCGCCGATGTCGAGCAGTGCGTACTTCGCGATGCGCTCGGCCGGAATCTGTCCGTCGCGGAGCAAGCCTGCACGGCTGAACGCGGGAAGCGCGGGTGCCGGTGAACGCCTCAACGTCTCGATCACCGACGCAGGATAGTAGTTGTCGGAATTTGCGACGAGAAAATCATCGTCGCTCGCGAAATCACGCGCCGCGAGCACCGCGTCGGCGGTGCCGATCGGATTGTCCTGGATTGCGAAGGTGATGCGGAGGCGATGCGCTGCGACGGACGAGTAGTACGCGCGAATCGCCTCATGCTCCGGACCGATCACGAGACACACGTCGCGCAACCCCGCGTCCGCGAAGGCCGACAGGGCGTAGTCGAGAAAGGGTCGGTCGATCGGGATCATCGCTTTGAGCCCGGCATCGGCCGCGTTCCGTTGTTCACGCCCAAGCGCGTCGTCAGGCGACACGGCGCGCATTCGCGTCCCGAGGCCACGGGCGAGGATGACGAGCTTAGTCGTCCCCACGCATCACTCTCGTTGGCCGGCTGCTGGCGACCGGACGAGAACGTCGTATGTTGCCAGCATTCGGTTCGGCCCCCTCCGGTTGTTCTCTCGTTCAGCGTGAACCACATGACAACCCTCGCCGCGCTGTGGCTCCCGATCGTGCTGTCGGCTGTGCTCGTATTCCTCGCGAGCTTCGTCATTCACATGGTGTTGCCGTGGCACAAGACCGACTACGGCCAGGTCCCTGGCGAGGACAGGCTGATGGATGCACTGCGTCCGCTGGCGATTCCGCCGGGCGACTACATGGTTCCCCGTGCGGCGAACATGGAGGAGATGCGGTCGCCGGCGTTCGCCGAAAAGGCCAAGCAGGGACCTGTCATCGTGATGACGGTGCTGCCGAACGGCATGATGTCGATGACGCGCAATCTCGTGCAATGGTTCGTCTACATACTCGTCGTCAGCGTGCTGGCGGCGTACGTCGCCGGACGGGCGCTCGCACCGGGCGCGCCATACCTGTTCGCGTTCCGCTTCGCGGGCACGGCGGCCTTCATCGGATACTCGGTCGCGCTGTGGCAGATGTTGATCTGGTATCGGCGCGCCTTGAGCACCACGATCAAGGCGACGATCGACGGACTCGTCTACGCGCTGCTCACGGCCGGCGTCTTCGGCTGGCTCTGGCCCAGGTAGCCTCAAGTCACCTCGGAGACCACGTTCCCCGCGCGACGGCCGGCACGAACTTGTCGAGCCCGCGCGGCGGAAACGCCAGCGTTTTCCCTTGTTCGGCGCTCTGATACGCGGTCATGAGAATTTTCACAACCTCGAGACCGTCGTCGAGCGTCAACTTCGGCGCCTCCTTGCCGAGGAACACGCGGACGAAGTGGCGGTCCTCCGCCTCGTAGCCGTACGCCGCGGCTTCGTTCGCGACCACCGGCATCAAACCCACCTCGGCGTTCTGCTTCTCGACGAGGTCCTCGCCGGCCTTCCCGCGCACGGCGCGAGAGAAGAACAGCTTGAGACCGCTGTCGAGCGTGTTCCACGACATCGAGTACTCCGGCCCGAGCAGCTCGGCCGACAGCCGCAGTCCCGCGCCCACGAAGCTCCACGAAGTCGACGCTTCGCCGATCACGGTGTGCCCGTCGTCCGTCTCGAACTCGATCGTCGTGCCGGCGAAGTCCTCGGCGGGACTCTTCGCGTAGTCCACCTCTTTGCCAAACGCCTTCGCCAGCTGCTTGCTGTAGTCAGGTCGCGACCATTTGAGACTCGCGATGTGCGCCGTCACGCGCGTCGGCCGAACGGTCGAGAGCGCGGCGCCGGGCTTGGTCAACAGATGTCGCACGACGAGCGCCGAGTGGCACATCATGTCGTTGAGCACGCCGCCGCCCTGCAGCTCGCCGCGCCAAAACCACGGCATGTGCGGACCGCTGTGCTCCTCGGCGGCGCGCGCCAGATACGGACGTCCCGTCGTCGCCGCACCGCGCGCCCAGAGCAGCTCGCGTCCCGTCTCCACCTGCGGCGCGAACGCCTGATTCTCGAGGTAGCCGTGCGCGATGCCGGCGCGCTTCACCAGCTCGGCGACTCGTTTCGCCTCGGCGACGTTTCTCGCGAGCGGCTTTTCACACGCGAGCCCCAAGAGCGTCCCCTTCCCGCTCTCGATCGCGTGGACGATTTCCTCGACGTTCTCGACGCGTGCCTGATTCGGTCCGGTCAACCAGATCGCGTCGATCGCCGGATCGGCCACCATGTCGGTGATCGACGCGTACGGCTTCGCGTTGCCCACGTCGAGCGTTCGCGCGAGCTCCGCCGCCGACGCGGCGTTCTTCTTGTTGGGACTCCAGACGCCCAGGACGTCCGCGTCGCGCACGCCGCGGAATGCCTGGAGGTGAAAGCGCGCGTTGAATCCACTGCCGATGAACGCGACGCCGAGGCGGCGGGCGGGTGACGATTCGTTCGTTCGGTTCATCGCTCCTGGGGACTGACGCGCGTCTGCATCACGTCGTAGCTCACGCCGAGCTTGTCGAGCGCTGGTTGCGGGCATCCGTCGTAGCCCGGGTTGAACACGTTGCCGATGTACTTCAAATCCCTCCAGCCTTCGGCGCTGGAGAAGAAGCCAGACGCGGTCATGTCGCGGACGCGGTTGAAGAACGAGACGCCGTAGCTCATGTCCGGCTTCGCCTTGGCCGGATACGCGATGTCGTCGAGCACTTGTCGGCGCTGCGCGTCCGCGGCGTCGATGAACGTTTTCTGAAATCGCTTGCGGCACTCGGTATCGAGCCACGCCAACCCGCCCTGCATCGCGACTTGCGTCGCCTGACTCGCGTCCTTCTCGGCGAGCAGATAGTCCATGTACTCCGGCACTTTCGCGTCCGTGGCGCTGCCGGAGCGTTCGTCGCGCGGAATGATGTAGTCGACGAGCACGCGCACGGTCTTCCACTCGTGCGCGTTGAAGAACTTGGGCGCCGTCGCCTGCGCGACCGCCGTCTGCACCGCCGCCGTCACGCTTTCCGCGTGAGCGGCTGCTGGCCCGAATGCCGCGGCCGCCGGCACGGCGCCGAGGATTTTCAGCGCCGTCCTGCGGTTGACGCCGTCTGACGCTCCCCCATTCCCCAACGCCCAACCCCCATTCCCGTTTGTCATAGTGCCCCCGCTTTTCTCTGCTGCGCGATGTAGTCGCTCGTCCGCCACGACAACGCCAAGATCGTCCACGTCGGATTCTTGTCCGCCTGCGACACGAACGGACCGCCGTCGGCGACGAACAGGTTCTTCACGTCGTGCGCCTGGCTATTGCCGTTGACCACCGACGTCTTGGGGTCGCTGCCCATGCGCACGCCACCGAGCTCGTGGATGATCGTACCGCCCGCGGCGAGACCGTAGTTCTGCTCGCGCGTCGGCATCGGCGACGACGGCGTTCCGCCCATCGCGACGATGAGCGCGCGGAAGGTCTCCTGCATGTGCTTCGCCTGATTGTACTCGTAGTCGGTGAATTTCCAGTGGAAGCGCAGCACCGGAATGCCGAACTTGTCCACGA
>Ga0326726_10001014_pt1 | contig 26020 bp, 26 predicted proteins | sample MHFenrmetagenome_2_FD_207603 | JGI IMG/M metagenome (GOLD analysis project Ga0326726, IMG submission 207603) | Lab enriched peat soil microbial communities from Michigan Hollow, Ithaca, NY, United States - MHF15MN | ecosystem: Environmental > Terrestrial > Soil > Wetlands > Peat | place: USA... | reverse complement strand
CCGCGGTCCTCAACCTTCAGCACACCGATCAGCCCTTCGGCTTTGAATACTCGTTTGAGTCCGACAGCTACGCGAAGAATGCCGGAAACCTGCTCCTGCTGCGTCCGCGCGTGGTGGGCGTCAAAAGCAGCGGAATCCTGGAAACCAAAGAGCCGCGACAATTTCCCGTTGAGTTCGAAGGTCCGGTCAAAGACACGGACAGCTTTGAGATCACCATTCCTCCCGGCTACACGGTGGACGACCTGCCGCCGCCCGTGGACACCGACTACAGCTTTGCCAGCTACCACTCCAAGACCGAAGCAAAAGGAAGCGTGATTCGTTACACCCGGACCTTTGAAGTCAAGGAACTGAGTGTACCCGTCGAAAAGGCTGAGCAGCTCAAGAAGTTTTATCGCATCGTCGCGGGTGATGAACGCAATACCGCCGTGCTGAAGTTAGCGGGCCCCAACAAATAACTTCGCTGATCATCATCCCGGCCGTGCACTACAACTGCAGGATCCCTGCGAGGAACCAGTCCACGCAAAGCAGGCATGGCTACGTTGATGGATCCGTGGACCACGGATAAAATCAAGGAATTCCAGACCCCGCGGAACACTTCAAAAAAAGGTAACGAGCCTGTCGATTTCGGTGCGCCTCATTCGTCGTCTAAATAGAGCTAAGGTTTAGGCGGCCGAAACCGCCGGGAAGCCCAGCTCACAACCCAAAAAGGAGACTTCACAATGCGATTCATGGTCATCGTCAAAGCCACCAGGGATACCGAGGCGGGAGCACTTCCGGACAAGAGGATTCTCACCGAAATGGGGAAGTTCAACGAAGAGCTGGTCAAGGCCGGCATCATGCTGGCCGCCGAGGGCCTGCAGCCCACATCGAAAGGCGCGCGCGTTCGCTTTTCCGGTAGCAAGCGCACCGTCATCGACGGCCCCTTCACCGAAAGCAAGGAACTGATTGCCGGCTTCTGGCTCTGGCAAGTCAAGTCTCTGGACGAGGCGATCGAGTGGGTCAAGCGCTGCCCCAATCCCCATGCCGAGGATTGCGAGGTCGAGATTCGCCAGGTCTTCGAAGCCTCTGACTTCGGCGCCGAGTTCACGCCTGAGCTAAGGGAGCAGGAAGAGCGCCTGCGCGCCCAGATCGAGAAACAAAAAGCCTCCTGAGGCGGCGTGGATGCCCACCCTTCGTTTCTTGAAGGGTGGGACTCCACTCTCGAAGCAAGAACGGAGCTGTCTTTTGCAACCTGGACACCAGCCCGTTAGAATGACGCGCCGGCGAAGGAATTTTGATGCCTCCCACGCTTGCGAACGGCAAAATCTGCTACCTCGAGATGCCCGCCACTGACATTGCCCGCTCGGCCGACTTCTACCGGCGAGTTTTCGGCTGGAACATCCGGAAACGCACTGATGGCAGTACCGCCTTTGACGACGCGACCGGCGAAGTGAGCGGCTCCTGGGTGCTCGGGCGTGCGCCTGCCGCCCAGCCCGGCCTTCTCTTTTATGTGATGGTCGACAGCGTGGCCGCGACCGTGGACGCGATCGTCGCTGCCGGGGGCGAGATCGTGCAGCCGATCGGCGTCGACGCGCCCGAGATCACGGCCAGGTTCCGCGATCCGGGCGGAAACGTCATCGGCCTCTACCAGCAACCCGAGTGAGCGATTGGTCCTCGTGTTGCGAATTCCGCGGTCATGCGGCATTCGATTGCGGAAGACCGCACGGGCCCTGGGTTTGACCGCTCCGGCCGAAAGCCACTTTCCAAGCCCTTGCCTGGGCGATGCAAATCACGTGAAAGATCATAAACAGGGGCACCAGGAGCGTCGGAACGAGGCTCAATGGCAGCACCGTCAGGGGGAGCATCGAGGGGCCCTGCGGGTTCAGCAAGCGGGCGGTCGTGCCCAGGCTCACCGCCAGGACCAGGTCTGTGATTCCCAGCACTTGCCAGAAAATGAAGCTGTTGCGATGGCTGGGATCAGCAAGCTTCCAGGCCACCAGCGTAGCGGTCACCCCGATCGTCATGTCGCCGTATCCGGCAGGCAAAGCGAATACGGCGGGCAGGATATTCCGCGCCTCCAATAAAACGAAGACGAATCCGAGAATCCTCCAGGATTGCGCAAAGGTCAAAATGCGCGGATTCAAAGACAATGCGAACTGCCGAAATTTCTCCGAAACCGCAAACCACACCGAGAACACGACGATGGGCGTCAGGGCGGCGATGGCAACCGCCAAGCCGACGCGATTCGAAGCATTCTCGAACAGATGCAGGGCCGAAGCAGACAAAGCAAAGACAAACCAAATGACGATCAGCCCGGCGGTGAATTTCCGATAGTTTTTCATACAGAATCTCCTTGAGTGGTGACTAGATCTGTAACGTGATGTGTGAGCTGTAGAAGGTTTTTCCAGGCTTGCTCCCCCACCTGGCTGCGCAAGCGCGATTGAACGTTCTCCCAGACCGGCAGGACGCGGTTGAGTTGTGTTTCCCCGGCCTTGGCAAGGCGCAGCCACCGCTCTCGCCGGTCTTCGCCACGGCGCTCTGCAATCCATCCCTGGCGGCCCATGATTTCCAGCGTTCGCGTGAGAGTTGTACTGTCCATCGCGAGCATAGCCCCCAGTTGGCCTTGCGACACTTCTCCGGCGCGTGCGAGCACTTGCAGGATTGTGAACTGGGTGGCCCGCAGCCCAAGCGGGCGGAGCGCCTTCTCATAAAGCTGGGTCAGCGCCCGCGACGTCCGGCGGAGGCTCCCACACATGCAAGGCAGCAATGGCGTGAGTGACGGGTCCATGCATACTAGATGTATATACATATAATGGCGACGCAAAAAATCGCCTGACCGACATCTGCTCTGGGATTTCTGGCTTTCCTGAACTGAATGCTCCCGCTTGCACGGACGGACAGAAAGATGTTGTGATCGGGAGCAGTGACGTCCACCGACACCCATCGCGCCATTGACGCAATCTGGAGGATCGAGGCGGCGAAGCTCATCGCCGGCCTGGCGCGGATGGTACGCGATGTCGGCCTGGCTGAGGACCTCGCGCAGGATGCTCTTGTCACCGCTCTCGAGCAGTGGCCGCAGTCGGGTGTCCCGGACAACCCCGGCGCCTGGCTCATGGCAACCGCCAAGAACCGCGCCATCGACCGTCTGCGTCGCCATCAGCTGCTCGAGCGAAAGCACGAAGAACTGGGGCGAGAGGTCGCGATCCGGGAGAGGATGGTGCCGGATCTCGACCGCGCCCTCGACGACGAAGTTGGCGACGATCTCCTGCGCCTCGTTTTTGTCGCCTGCCATCCCGTGCTCTCAACCGAGGCCCGGGTTGCGCTCACGCTCCGCTTGCTGGGCGGCCTGACGACCGACGAGATTGCCCGCGCCTTCCTGGTTTCGGAGCCGACTATCGCCCAGCGCATCGTCCGCGCCAAGCGCACGCTCGCCGAAAAGCGCGTCCCCTTTGAGGTTCCGCGCGGATCCGAGCTTGCCGCCCGCCTGTCGCCGGTGCTCGAGGTCATCTACCTCATCTTCAACGAGGGCTACTCGGCTACAGCTGGTGACGAATGGATGCGTCCCGCGCTCTGCGAGGACGCACTGCGGCTCGGACGTATCCTCGCGGAGCTTTCCCCGAGAGAGCCCGAGGTACACGGCCTGGTCGCCCTCATGGAGATCCAGGCGTCGCGCTCACGGGCGCGCGTGGGACCGTCTGGAGAACCCATCCTGCTTCTGGATCAAAACCGCGCCCACTGGGACCAACTCCTGATCCGTCGGGGGCTCGCCGCACTCGAGCGGGCCGAGAAACTCGGTGGTGAGCGCGGCCCATACACGCTCCAGGCCGCGATCGCCGCGTGTCACGCGCGCGCCCGTGCCGCGGAGGACACGGACTGGGTGCGGATCGTGAGTCTCTATGCTGCTCTTGCCCAACTCGCGCCGTCACCCGTGGTGGAGTTGAATCGTGCAGTAGCGGTTGGCATGGCGTTCGGCCCCGCTGCCGGCCTCGAACTGGTCGATGCGCTGACGACCGAGCCCTCACTCGAGAGTTATCACCTTCTGCCCAGCGTGCGCGGCGACTTCCTCAAAAAACTCGGCCGTTTCGACGAGGCCCGCGCCGAGTTCGAGCGCGCGGCGTCGCTGACGCGCAACGCCCGCGAACGCGAACTACTGCTCGAGCGTGCCCGAGCCTGTGCGGGCCGTTCCCCATCTGCTGTTTAAGGAATTCCTTCCAGGAAAGTGCGAGGGCGCCTCCAGGTAGCGCCCTCACCTTGCGGTTGCTCGTCAGAATCGAAACACGATTCCAGCCGAGGGCTGTGCCGCGTGAGTCGTGGTGTTGGTGTTGAGGGCTTTGAGCCCGAAGTCGGGCGCGCTGCACACCAGGCCGCGATACTCCGTGCGCAACGACACGTGATTGAAGAGAGGAAAGTCGGCTCCTGCTCCATAGGAAAATACGCCGACCGTCTGCTTTTGTGCGCCCGCGACCGATCCGAAACTATTGCCGGTCGGATCGAACACCAGCGCGCCTCCTTCCGCGAGTACGTAAGGATGTACCCTGAACCTCGCGGGAGTTGGCAAGCTCACGACGAAGCCTCCGGTCGCCTGATGGACGTTAGCCTGAATGCGGGAAAGTCCACCAGCGGCAAAGTACTCCTGCGTATTGCGGCCATATCCGTAGACACCTTCTCCAGCGAGCCAGCGGTTGAAGTGATAGCGATAGCCCACCAGAAAACCACCAGTCTCGGTGCCACGCTGTGTCGTCCCCTGGCCGGTCGTGTCCTTGGTGAACAAGCCGGTTCCCTGCAGGCTGATTTCCGAACGAGATTCCTGCGCTACCGCAACCGTTCCCAGCAGGATCGCAACAGTTGCGATCATGATTGCCACTTTTCGCATGCTTGAACTCCTCTTGACAGATTTACGCGCAGCCTCACAGTCGCTACACTGACGATGCCCTGGCTGACGCTTTTTTCCCTGAACCAAGCACCGGACATGCCAAAGGCGGAGAAATATGACAGGGCAGGTGCAATCTGATTGGTGCCACGCGGCTTGGAAGGCTAAAGCAGACAATTGCCCCGGCAGTATTGTCGAGCCCTTCGACACGGGTTTCGACAAGTGGCGAAACATTTGACACTTTGAGAAGCCTTCTCCAGCTTCCTGGCATCAGATGAAGAAAGCAGGATCCACCTCGCCCGCTATGGGGGAGGTGTCGGAATTGGGGCGCCACCAGCTGTCGAACATCTTTTGGAATGGCGGGTATCCATGGCCACGAGAGGGGCAACCTATCCAAGGGTCGAGGAGGAGCGCTACCAAGCGCTGCTGCGCGCAGCCGGCGCCATAGCCAACAGCGACTGCAGCACTGCCTTTGACACCCTTACCACTCAACTGCGCGACGTCACCCCTTTCGATTATTTGCACCTGGTCGCGTTTGACGAGGCAACCAAGAGCCCCGACTGGTCGCTGCTGGAAGTGTGCGGCAGAAGAATTGACGTTCCGCGCGGGGCGCCTGTTTCTCGGGACGACACTCCGATCGCTCATGTGTATGAGTCGGGCCAGCTCCTGGTAACCGACGACTGGAACCGCGAAACGCAATTCCAGAAACATCGATGCTTCCTTGCCGATCTCGGCATTACATCCACCTGCACCCTGCCCTTGCAGCGAGGAGAGCGACGCCTCGGTGTGCTGAGCCTGGGCCGGACCTATCCCAACGCCTATGACGACGAGGAAGTTCGTTTCCTCTCGATGGTGGCCGATCAGATCGGACTGGCAGTCGATGCTGCCATGAATTTCTGCGTGTCGCAGCGCGTGAAAGACCAACTGAAACTGATCCTCGATCTGAACAACCAGGTGGTATCGAATCTTGAGTTTCAGGAATTTCTTCACGCCACTTCGTCGAGTGTGCGTCAGGTGATGCGCTGTGATGCTGCGGCCGTCATGTTGGCGGATGCCGACAGCAAAAACCTGCAAATCCACGCGCTCGACTTTCCCGAAAGCCGTGGCATCTTCACCGAAGGCTCCGTAATTCCGATTGAGGGAACCATGCCGGGCCATACCTTCCGGACCGGGCAGCCCATGGTTGTGAACCGGCTCGATCCGGCTGAGATGCCGCCGGAGATGTATCGCAAAGCGACGGGAGAGGGACTGAACTCGTTCTGTGACGTGCCACTCATCAGCAAGAATCGCCTGCTTGGGGTGTTGGCGGTGGCCCGACGGGAGGAGAACGCGTTTGATGAGGATGAAGTGGCTTTCCTGACGCAAGTGGCGAAGCAGGTGGCGATCGGTGTCGAGAACGCCCTCGCCTACAGTGAGATTGCCGATCTGAAAGACCGGCTGGCACAGGAAAAGTTGTATCTGGAGGAGGAGATCCGCGGTGAGATGGACTTCGAAGGCATTGTCGGGCAAAGTTCGGCACTGCGGCATGTCCTCCAGTTGGTAGAAACGGTGGCTCCCAGCGATTCGACCGTGCTCCTGCTGGGCGAAACCGGTACGGGGAAAGAATTGATCGCCCGTGCGATTCATGATCGCAGCCGGCGCAAGCAGCGGACTTTTGTAAAGCTCAATTGCGCCGCCATTCCTACCGGTTTGCTGGAAAGTGAGCTCTTTGGACACGAGCGCGGCGCCTTTACGGGTGCGATTTCGCAAAAGACCGGCCGACTGGAGTTGGCTGACCAGGGAACGCTCTTTCTCGATGAGATTGGCGACATCCCGATTGAGATCCAGCCGAAACTGCTGCGCGCGTTGCAGGAACGTGAGTTTGAACGCCTGGGCAGCACGCGGACCAAGAAGGTCGACATACGGCTGGTCGCGGCCACGAATCGTGATCTGGAAAAGATGATCGAAACTCGCGAGTTCCGCAGCGACTTGTATTACCGCCTGAATGTCTTCCCCATTCGTATCCCACCTTTGCGGGAGCGCCCGGAAGACATTCCGTTGCTGGTCCGCTACTTTGCTCAGAAATACGGCCGGCGCATGGAGAAGCAGGTGGAGTCTGTTCCGGCGGCTGCGATGAAAAAGCTGGCTGCCTGGCATTGGCCCGGTAACATTCGCGAACTCGAGAACTTCATTGAACGCTCCGTAATCTTGACCCATGGCTCAGCCCTCCAGGTGCCAATCGCCGAGCTGACCAACGGCGGTAAGGGGACTCCGGTGTTGGCAACTCGCGATACCAGCGAACGGGACGAGATTTTGCGAGTTCTGAAGGACGCCGACGGGCAGGTTGGCGGGCCGGACGGCGCCGCAGCACGTCTCGGGCTCAAGCGCACCACGCTCATCTCACGCATGAAGAAGTTTGGAATCAACCCCAGATACGTGTCATAACCTTCGACAGTTTTTACCTGCCGCCTGGGGAGGCATCCGTCTCTAACCCTGCATCTGTTTGGGCACGACCGGTGCTCGAATTCCCGTGTGCACGTTAAAGACCTGGCAGCGTGATCGCAACGCCTGACGGGTGTCGACACTGACGTCGACAGTTGTCGACACCTGACTGACTCTCCGATTCGATGGTCCCCGGATTTTCACCAACTTACGAGAACTGGCGCGGGTGGCCGGTTTGGCATGCGTATTGCCTATGTCGAATTGCACCGCAAACGGAATGCTGAAGATTTCAACCATTGACAGAAGATCGGAACGCCGTCTCGTGGTCGAGGGGAAGCTGATTCAACCCTGGATCGGGGAGCTGCGGAGAACGTGGCGCAGCGCCGGCGAGGATCTTCACGGACGCAAGCGCGTCATCGATCTGAGCAACGCGACCGTCATCAGCAAGGAGGGGGAGGACGCCCTCTTTGATCTGATGAAAGAAGGAGCGAAGTTCTCCTGCGGTGGCGTTTTGACCAGATATGTAATCAAGCGGTTAGCACACAAATGTCACGCCTGGACGCGCAGAGCACTTAACAAAGAATCGATCGGCTCAGACTCGGGTACGACGGAGGTGCAGGTTGACGCTAGCAAGGAACAGTTTTGAAGTTCCCGTAACAGCTTATGCAGTGGCGGGCGATTTCTGCCGAATCTTCGCCAAGGACATGAATGGACTGTATCTGCTTTCATTCTTGCTCACGGCAGACCCGGTGAAGGCCGAGCAATGCTTTGTTTCCGGCTTCGCGGATTGCATCGAGTCAACCCGAGTTTTCAGGGAATGGGCCCCGTCGTGGACGCGCCGCACCATCATCCAGAGTGCAATTCGGATGATGAAGCCTTCGCCAGAGCGTACCGGGCATTGGACGGCCCCGGCTGCTGACGGATTGGACGCAACTGACCGTAGCGTCCCGCTCGCTGCCCTTCTCGGACTGAAGACTTTTGATCGATTTGTTTTTGTTATGTCAATCCTGGAGCGCTTTTCCGATCAGGACTGCAAGGCTCTGCTGGGAGCCTCTCGACAGGACATTATTCGGGCACGAGCCCGGGCATTTGAGCGTATCGGGAAGTCGAAGGGCGGATTGTTCAGACCTGCATTCGCTACACCAAAGAATTCTCAGCTGACTGTCGATTTGGCAGGTCTCCGTTCGTCTTAAAGGTAGGGGGACGACAAGCGCAGCTTCGCCGATGTGGATTTTGTATTTGCTGAAAAGGGGAACTCATGGCAAGAAGAATGATCCTGACGCTGGGCGTGATGTTGGTCCTGATCACAGCCCTGGGCTTCGTTAAATTCAAGCAAGTGCAGTCGGCCATTGCGGCTGGGGCTGCGTGGACGCCGCCCACGGAAGCGGTCACGAGCGTCGTGGCGCAGCAGGAACAATGGCCGGGGACGATGAACATCATCGGCACGGTTGAGGCCGTCCACGGTGTCACGGTCAGCGCCGACCTCGCGGGCATCGTTGACCGCATCAACTTCGATTCCGGCCAGTCAGTCCGCGAAGGAGCCGTGCTCGTCGAGCTCGACACGCGGCAGGAGCGCGCTCAACTCGCGTCGCTCGAGGCGCAACGCGATCTTGCCCGCGTGAATTATGGCCGGATGCAGCAGTTGGTGAATGAAGGTGTCATTTCCCGGGTGGAGTACGACCAGGCCACGGCTCAGCAAAAGTCGACAGAAGCCAATGTGGCGGAGATCCGCGCCACGATCGCACGCAAGACGGTCCGTGCTCCTTTCTCGGGCATCCTGGGCATCCGCAAGGCCAACTTAGGGCAGTATCTGGCCAGCGGCGGGGCTATCGTGCCGCTCCAATCGCTCAATCCAATTTACGTGGACTTCGGTGTGCCGCAACAGATAGCCGGCCAGATCCGTGTCGGCCGCACGTTGCGCGTTACCACGGAGGACCTCGCCGGCCAGGTGTTCACCGGCCGTGTCACTGCGATCGATTCAGTCGTCGACGAAGCGACGCGCAATATCCAGGTGCAGGCGACCCTGTCCAATCCCGAAGGAAAGTTGCGCGCCGGAATGTTTGTGCAGGTGGAGGCGGTGACGGGCGCCACCCGATCGGTGATCACCCTGCCGGCGTCTGCCATCAGTTATGCACCCTACGGAGACTCGGTTTTCGTGATCACTGACCTGAAGGATCCGAAAGGTCACACCTACCGCGGCGTGCGTCAACAGTTCGTCAAGGTGGACGGGTCGCGGGGCGACCAGGTGGCGGTCGTTTCGGGGGTGAAGCCTGGAGATGAGGTTGTGAGCTCCGGTGTTTTCAAGCTGCGGAACGGCGCTGCCGTCACTGTCAACAACAAGGTTCAGCCCGGAAACAATCCGGCTCCCAAGCCCGAGGATAGCTAATGAAGTTCACAGATCTGTTCATCAAACGGCCGGTCCTCTCGATTGTCGTAAGTCTGGTGATCCTGATTGCCGGTCTGCAGTCGATCCGTTCGTTAAGCGTGCGCCAGTATCCACGCAGTGATATCGCGGTGGTGCAGGTCACGACCTCTTACGTGGGCGCCAACGCGGACCTGGTGCGCGGATTCATTACCACGCCGCTGGAGCGCGTCATCGCCAGCGCCGACGGCATCGACTACATGGAATCGTCGAGCGCTCAGGGACTCAGCACGATCACCGTGCACCTGAAGCTCAACTACGATACCAACGCAGCCCTCACCCAGATTCAGGCGAAGGTTGCCCAGGTACGCAATGACCTGCCCCCGGAAGCGGAGGCTCCGGTCATCGATCTGCAAACGGCAGACAATCAGTTTGCGTCGCTGTATCTCGGGTTCTCATCGACCGACCTCGATCAGAACCAGATCACTGATTACCTGACGCGGGTCGTGCAGCCTAAGCTGAGCGCCATCAGCGGCGTGCAGCGCGCGGATATTCTCGGCGACCGTACATTTGCGATGCGGATCTGGCTGAAGCCGGACCGGATGGCTGCGCTCGGCATTTCGCCCACCGCGGTCCACGACGCGCTGGCGAAGAACAACTACCTGTCGGCAGTCGGCAGCACCAAAGGTTCGATGGTTTCAGTGAACCTGGTTGCCAACACCGATCTGCGCACTCCGGAAGAATTCCGGCAGTTGGTCGTAAAGAATGAGAATGGTGTTGTGGTACGGCTCGGTGAGATCGCCGACGTCGTGCTGGGCGCCCAGAACTACGAGCAGGATGTCCGCTTCAATGGTGAAACCGCCACTTTCATGGGAGTGTGGGTCCTTCCGACGGCCAACTCCCTGGAGGTAATCAAGAACGTTCGTGAAGCGATCCCCGGGATTAAGGCCGAGCTGCCGAGCGGCATGAAGGTCGGTATCCCGTACGACTCGACTGCCTACATCCAGGATGCGATCAACGAAGTTCTCAGGACGCTTACCGAAACACTCCTGATCGTTATAGTGGTGATTTTTCTCTTCCTCGGTTCGATGCGATCGGTCCTCATCCCCGTGGTGGCGATTCCGATCTCGCTCATTGGAGCCGTCTTCCTGATGCTCGTTGCGGGTTTCACCATCAACCTGCTGACGTTGCTCGCGATCGTGCTCTCGGTCGGCCTGGTGGTCGATGACGCCATCGTGATGGTGGAGAACGTCGAACGGCACATCCAACTGGGCGCGCCGCCCATGCGCGCCGCCATCGAGGCCGCCCGCGAACTGGTGGGCCCGATCATCGCCATGACGATCACGCTGGCGGCCGTCTACGCCCCGGTGGGCATTCAGGGCGGCCTGACGGGCGCGCTCTTCCGTGAGTTCGCATTCACTCTCGCGGGCGCCGTCATCGTGTCCGGAATCGTCGCGCTGACGTTGTCGCCGATGATGGGCTCGAAGTTACTGCGCGCGGGAGACACCGAGCGCGGTTTCGCGGGCATGATCAATCGGCACTTCGAGAAAGTGCGCCAGGCGTACTCCAATACGCTCTCGGGAACACTCCGCTACCGGCCGGTTGTTCTCGCTGTCTGGGCGATCGTCGTCCTGCTGATGGTCCCGTTCTATATGTTCTCGCAGCGCGAGCTGGCGCCCGCGGAAGATCAGGGCGTGGTCTTTGGCGTGATTCAGGCCTCCCCCAACTCAACCATCGACCAGACGAATCTGTTTACGAATGAGGTGTACAAGGTCTATCGAAGCTTCCCCGAGAGTCAGAGTATTTTCCAGATCACGTCCCCCACGGGTGGTTTCGGTGGCATGGTTACGAAACCGTGGAGCGAGCGGAAAAAGACTGCACAGCAGCTGCTGGTCGAATCCACCGGGCCGCTGTCGAACATTTCGGGCATCCGCGTGATTCCGCTCACGCCGCCTGCGCTGCCCGGCGGCGGTAATTTCCCGGTGGATTTCGTGATTGTCTCGCCGGCCGAGCCACAGCAGCTCGCCGAATTTGCCAAGCAGCTCGTGGCGAAGGCCATGGCGAGCGGCATCTTCATCTTCGCCGACGCAGACATGAAATTCGACCAGCCGCAGGCTGAGGTGGTATTCGATCGTGACAAGCTTCGCTCGCAAGGCGTCGACCTGAGCCAGGCCGGCCAGGACCTTTCGACCATGCTCGGCGGAAACTACGTCAACCGCTTCAGCATTCAGGGCCGGAGCTACAAGGTGATTCCGCAGGTCAAGCGCGCGGAACGCCTCACTCCCGATCAGCTCTCGCAGATCTACGTGACCGGATCGCAGAACAAGCTGGTGCCGCTGTCCACCTTTGCCACCCTGCGGACCACGACCGAGCCGCGCGAGCTGAAGAAATTTCAGCAGCTCAATGCCGTGCGCATTCAGGGCGTAATTCCGCCTCCCGTACCTCTCGACCAGGCGCTTCGCATGCTGGAAGCCGAGGCCAAGAAGATCCTCCCCCAGGGCTTCACCATCGACTACGCAGGCGAGTCGCGGCAGCTCCGGACTGAGGGCAGCAAGTTTCTCGGCACGTTCTTGTTGTCCGGGATTCTGATCTACCTGGTCCTGGCGGCGCAGTTTGAAAGCTTCCGCGATCCTTTCATCGTGCTGGCGGGCTCGGTGCCGCTGGCGATTTCCGGAGCGCTGCTGTTCTCTTTCCTCGGACTGACAACGCTCAACATCTACAGTCAGGTAGGTCTGATCACGCTGGTTGGGTTGGTGTCGAAAAACGGCATCCTGATCGTGGAGTTCGCAAACCACCTCCAGGAGACCGGGCTGAGCAAGCTGGCGGCCGTCACCGAGGCAGCCAGCACGCGCTTACGGCCCATCCTGATGACGACGGCTGCCACTGTGATTGGTCACTTTCCGCTCGTGCTCGCAAAAGGCCCGGGAGCGGGCGCCCGCAATAGCATCGGAATCATGCTGGTCAGCGGCATGATCATCGGAACCTTCTTCACGCTATTTGTGGTGCCGTCGATCTACATGCTGGTAGCTCGAACGCACGTGTTGGCTCCTGCGGAGGACGCTGAAATGGGAGCGCTCGTCCCCGAGTCGGCGGAGACCGCTGCCTAGCGAAGGAGCTGCTTTCTAATCTCGGTCAGCGGCGCGACGCACGGGCCGCCCCCGGCGGGTTTCGGTACGCGCTGCGTCCAAACGTGCCCCAAGCGCTGCGAACTCGGGCGTGGGGCCGTTCCAGCGCAACTGATCGACGTCGTCGAACAGGGCGATGTCGGTCCGGAGGGTGGCCAGCGTGCGAAAGAGCAGCGCTTGGTCCCGTTCGCGGGACAGAGTGTCTGCAAGGGCGCTCGGGTTGGCGACGTTCACTCGCCACTCTCGCCAGTCGGTGGGGATGGACTCGAGATGCACAAACTTGGCCAGGACGGCAGCCGACGATTTCGCCCCCCAGCCTCGCAGTCCCGGATAGCCGTCTGCTGCGTCGCCCACTAGCGCCAGGTAGTCAGGAATTGATTCCGGTGAGACCCCGAACTTCTGGATTACACCGGCCTCGTCCAGCGTGACGCGCGTCCGGCGATTCAGTTGGACGACGCGCTTGCCACGCACACATTGGGCAAGATCCTTGTCCGGCGTGCAGATGAGGATGCGTTCGACCCGCGCATCACTCGCGGCCGCCATCGCTGCGGCCGCGAGCGCGTCGTCCGCTTCGAACTCTGTCATAGGCCAGGCCACAACACCGGCCGCTGAGAGGGTGTCTTCGAGCAATGGGAATTGCGCCCACAGGTCGGGTTCGATGCCTGCGCTGGTCTTGTAGCCCGGCCACAGTCCGTTGCGAAAGGACTCGATAACATGATCGGTGGCGACGGCGAGGTGTGTGGCGCCGCCTTTGATCATGCCCAGGACCGATGCCAGGACGCCTCGGACGGCAGCAACCTCCCGCCCCTCCGAGTCGCGGGCAGACGGCAGCGCGTAATAGTGCCGGAACAGTTCGTAGGTGCCGTCGACCAGGTGGACTTCCAAGCCGCATCTCCAACATAGACCCTATAGAACCGAGGGCGGGCTCTTCTAGTTTTCCGGGGTGCGCGCCTTCTTCCGGAGAATCCCGGCCGACGCCAGCGTGACCACCAGGCCGATCGGAAAAACTTCCATGAACGTCAAAGCCACATTGTTCACCGGATTGTCATACATCTGCTTGAACTGCGCTGCCTTCCACTCTGTTTCGTCCAGCTTCTGCTGGCTCGCTCCAGACGCCTTCGCGCTCTCCACCATGTGCGCGGCATATTTGTCGGCAAAGCCGGGCATCAGTTTGTAATAGACGATTTCCCAGGTCCCCACGTAGCACGCGCTGGAGATCAACGTAATCAGGATGCCGACCGCTAACCCGCGGCCGAATGTCAGGCGCCCTCCCCCGACATTCTCCCGGTACGAACGCACGCCAAAGAAGATCAGCAGTGCGGAGAGCACGATGGTGGTGTAGCCGAGGATCTCCCCTTTATCCCAGCCGATCTTATCGACGAATGGGACCGTAGCCAGCATCATCAACGAGGAAATCGCGCCGGAAATCAGTCCAAAGGTTAGTACGACCTTTTTCATATGTGTCTCCACTTAGATTCAGACATGCTGATCGACTAGAATTGGATTTCCATCGGGGTCAATTGCCATAAAACTGGCTGGTCCGGTGGATGTCTCGTCTGCTTCGGTCGCTAGCTGTACACCTTGTGCCTTCAATTCGCGCTGCAGATCGCGAACGTCTGTGAATGTGTTGAGCTTGTTCGCATTGCCGTCCCATCCAGGATTGAAGGTGAGAATGTTCTTTTCGAACATGCCTTGAAAGAGACCGATTGCGTGAGGCCCGTTCTTTAGAATCAGCCAGTGCTGCGAGGCATTCCCGGCGAACTCCTTAAAGCCAAACTTCTCGTAGAAAGCCCGCGATGCTGCAATGTCTTTGACAGCCAGGCTGATTGAAAACGTACCGAGTTCCATGTTTGCTCCTTGATGTGAGTACCCAAACAAATCCGCAAATGCTAACCGTGAATACTGACGCACCATACCGCGTCAGGCAGGGTCTCTGTCGTCATCCTTTCGGGTGATTTTGCATAGGGGAGCGAAAAATCACACTTTCGAGTGGGGCGGATTCGTCATGGGATCAGCCGGGCGCTCTTGCCGATCTGCACGGCCTGGGTGCGGCGCTTGGCGCCCAGCTTATCAAACAGCCGGCTGGAATGGGTTTTCACCGTGTTTTCGCTGACGAATAGCCGGGCGGCGATCTCCCGATTGCTCAACCCGGTGGCGATGAGCCCGAGAATCTCCAGTTCGCGCGCGGTGATACCGAACTGGTTTACGCGCGTCTGGTCGGCGACGAACGGACCGGCGGCCTGGGGGACTTCCTTGATGATGATCGTCGGTTTTTTACTGGTGAGCGTCAGCCCCAGCCAGATGCCGAGTCCGGCAAACAGCGCTGCGACCAGCGCACCGTAGATCTCCACCGAATGCTCGACCACGAGGAAGCGGTACTCCGTCAGTTTCAGGACCGCGATGAGCAGTCCGCCGCACACGCCGTAGAGCAGGATGTCGCGCACCGCGCGGCGGCGCGAACCCGGGGCGGATTCCCTCGTCAAGGTCACGGCAGGCCATAATATCGGAAGAGTGCAACCTTGGGGAGCACCAGTCTTCCATAGCCGGATGCCAGAAAGCGTTTGTGTTTGAAAGGATTGGGGCGCGCGGATTTGAACCGCCGACCCCCTGCGCCCAAGGCAAACTAACTAAGGCTATGTGATTGACTCGCTTTGGTCGGCTCTGCCTCTTGTACCCTGGTTTTCGACCGTATTCGGATGCTAGCGGACCCAAATCGGACCCAGATTCGCCGACCTTGGGTGAGAAACGGCGATATTTCGTTACCATCCGCCTGCGTCGCACAGTCTGCGAGGTAAGTTCCGAGTTGCCGACACAACGGCTGGCCTGATCATTCGCTGTCCAGAGTGCGTCTTGCGAATCGTAAGCGTAGACTACTCGCCGAGGTGAATACGTGAAGTCAAGAGCAGTCCGGCGTGCGGTAATTGTGGTGGTAGTAGTGGTGATTGGGCTCTGCAGTGCGTTCGCTCAATCCGATCAATCCAGCGCAGTTCTAAGTTCGGAGGCCCACGTCAAGCCGCTTCTGTTGCAAAAGAACGAAGGCGAGCTGCGGACTCGCCGCATTCACACTGATGCCAGCGTTCCCGCTTCCTCCCAATTCATGCTGAAGGTCAGTCCGAAGAACAACGGCTCTCAGCATCTGGTGGCGGGCACGGAGGTGCTTGGCCCAGGAGCAACCTTACCGAAGCACAGGCACTTGACCCAAGATGAAATCGTACTGATCCACACCGGAACGGCTCACGTTTGGCTTGGCGATCAGGAGCGCGACCTCCATGCGGGGGGACTTGTGTTTATTCCGGCGAATACCTGGGTAAGAGCGAAGAATGTTGGCAGCGAACCGGTCAGCCTGACATTTATCTTTTCGGCGCCCGGATTCGACGATACGATGCGATGCAATTCCGTGCCAGCCGGTGAAACGCCGACTCAGATCACCCCAGAGCAGCAACAAGAGTGTGCCCACCTAGGGCATGCCGAAAGCGCGAGCAGACAAGAACAGCCCCAGAAATGAATCAAACAGGGATGTTAGCCGCCTGCGTGATCAGGCCCTCAACTTCTCATTGCGGTTCAGGCGCAGTCACTCCCGGCTTCACATCCACATTGTGATACACGGCGATCTTCCATTCCCCCGCATCTTTCACCATCACCTGCAGGAGCCGGGTACGCAATCGTCCCTTGTCATCGACATGAGTGCCGGGTGGCGGGCCCGACGGTGAAAACCCTGTAATCCACGTGAGTGTCTCTACGACGGCTGTCTCCGGGCGAATGAACCTAAGGGAAACTACATCTTGTTTCAATGTCGTGCCGTGAAATATGCCTTTGAAGATTTCTTCGTGCTTGTCGAGAAACCCCTGGTGCCCGGTAAAGAACATTCCTCGAATATTCGTGAATGTGCCGTCCTCCGCAAAATGTTGTGAATACACCTTGGCATCGCCCTTGTTCCAAGCAGCCACCTCTTCTTCGAGGATGTTTCGAATAGTTGTCTCGTCCGACCTACCTTGGGCAATGGACATCGTTGCCGACAGCAGCATAGCGATGATCAGCGCAGCTTTCATGTTGTTCCACTTTTCTCTTGACGCATGGGTAAACAACGAGACGCCCTTACTCCACCACCAGCGGTGGCCCTATCAGCTCCATCCCGAAGGCGCGCATGAACGAAGCATCGGTCGCGCACTCGCCGGGCTGGATGCCACGATTTTCCCGTTCGTTGAAGAAAGCTTCCATCTTTCCCGCCGGCGCGAATGAAATGAGCAGCCTTCCGGGCGAGGCGGCTGATAGCATCGGCAGCAAACAGAGCATCACATATTCCAATAATGGCCTATTGGAGGATGAAGCTTGGTTTGTCACGCGAAACGACTCTGGAACCCTCTGGTCGCGCCCGGCAATTCTGCAAGAACAAGGTTTGTCGAATACCGCGTGGACCAGAACCCGCTCCCAGAGCGGGTCCTGGCGGAACGCTCTCCTACTTTGCTGCTGCGACAGAACTGTGGCCCGCAACCTGTTTCCACTCGCCATTCTGACGAATGAAAGTATCGGTGCTGAGGACAGTTTTGGCGCGACGCTCGCCGCGGATCAGGGCGTCGTACGTAGTCGTGTATGTCGCGACCGCGGTGTTGTCAGAGTAGATGCGCACCTTGAGATCGCTGATCTCTTCGCTGTTCATCTTATTGTTGGCGGTGTCTTTCATGTCCGCCAACATCGACTCCTTCGTGTTCCAGGTTCCGCCGCTGAAGCCTCCGGTCCAGTTGTCCGCCAGGTTCTTCACGTAAAACGAAGAATCCCCTGCCAGATCGGCCTTCACTGCATCGTTCTCCAGCTTTGTAATCGCTGCGATCGAGTCGTCGTTCGTGGGCTTGCTCTTTGCTACGGCCATCGAGCTCAGGGCCGCCAGCACTATCATTGACGCAAAGAGCACAAGCATTGCTTTCTTCATGTGATGTGAACCTTTCAGTTGTTGCGTGACTAAGGCGGGACAACTTCAGACAGGCTGACTTAGCTCAGAAGATCTGAAAGAGTGGCACGAAGTGTTCACTCACGTAACACCCTAGGCTCTTGCGCTAAGTTTGTCAAACATGTCATGAGGGTTCTTCGGGCTGTCTGAATGAGATGTGCGGACAAGGTCGGAATCGTTTAGGCAGTTGGAACCTTTTCAGGCGCCATCATCGAAATGATCTTCGGAGTGCATATATAGAAATAGAAGAGCCGCTGTCGGAACACCCTCCCCCGAGTGTTCGTCCAGCGGCTCTCATGCTTGATGCACCGTGGCTAAGATCTCTATCGAAGGCCTCCTCCTAGAGGAGGCGAGCGAAGTGGTTCTCATCCCAGACGCAACGTACTTAAGTCCACTCAATGTAAATATTCCGCGATCGCCAAACTGGTCAATTTTGATCAGTCTGTCTTGCGGAACAAGCGAATACTTATGAACGGGAGAACTGCAGCCCGAGCGAATGGCGGCAGAGTCACAATCGTCATTTGCCCGCTTCTGATTCAACGCTGATGGCCGGACACGCTTCCGGAAATCAACTTTCTCGCGCTCCGAACACCCAGAATATTGATGTCAGTGATAGAAACAATCGCTTCGACCGGAACCCTCGACGTTAACACGCGTTCCTTGGCATCCCGCCAGGCGCCCATGCCACCTGTCCGGCTGCAATCCGGAGGGGGACTCCCGAGCCGGATCGCCGTCGTTGGCAACTATCTTCCGAGACAGTGTGGGATTGCAACTTTTACCACCGACTTGTGCGATGCGATTTCCACCGAGTGTGGTTCGGCTCGATTGTGTGCCGTGCCAGTCAACGACACGGAATCAGGATATGCATACCCAGAACGGGTAAGGCTCGCCCTTGCGCAGGACGATTTGTCATCCTACGAGCAAGCCGCTGACTTTCTGAATTTCACCAACTTCGATTTGGTGTGCCTGCAGCACGAGTACGGAATTTTTGGCGGCCCGGCAGGCAGTCATGTCTTGGCTCTTCTCCGGCGCCTCAAGATGCCGGTGATCACGACTCTCCATACGGTGCTTCGCGAACCGAATCCTGACCAACGACGGGTAATGGAGGAGATCGCAGCGCTATCGGACCGACTCATCGTGATGAGCGAGCTGTCGTCCCAGTTCCTGCAAGAAATATTCAAAGTCCCTGGCAACAAGATCGACATGGTTCCTCATGGCGTTCCGGACTTGCCATTCCTGGATCCAAATTTCTACAAGGACCGCTTTGGCGTAGAAGGAAAAGCGGTACTGCTCACGTTCGGCCTGCTCTCGCCGAACAAGGGAATCGAAAACGTTATTCAAGCGCTGCCGCAGATTTTGTCGAAGCACAAGAATGTCGTCTACATGGTAGCGGGTGCGACCCACCCTCATATTCTCCGCCGTGAAGGTGATCACTATCGAGTGGGGTTGCAGGCCTTGGCGAAAGAAATCGGAGTGGAGTCGAAGGTGATCTTCCACAACCGCTTCGTCACCCCCGCGGAGATGGTCGAGTTTATTGGCGCAGCGGACATCTATATCACTCCTTACTGCCATGAAGCACAGGTTGTTTCCGGGACGCTGGCCTATGCGCTAGGAGCAGGCAAGGCGATTATCTCGACTCCGTACTGGCATGCAATCGAGTTGCTGGACGATCGTCGCGGCGCGCTGGTCCACTTCCATGATCCCGACGCTATCGCCCGAAAGGCAATTGAACTCCTGGATACCCCTGCGATACGCCACGCTATGCGAAAACGCGCGTACCTGTTCGCCCGGGGGATGGTCTGGAAGCGAGTGGCCCAGGGCTACATGGCGAGCTTCGGACAGGCTCGCACTGACCGCATGCGGGAGCCACGCGTGACGTTCGCAGACCGGGCTGTCGACAAATGTTTCGACAAGCTACCGGCGCTAAAGCTTGATCATTTGCATCGGTTGACTGACGACACCGGTCTGCTGCAGCACGCGACGTTCGCAGTTCCCAACTACGCTGAGGGGTACACCACCGACGACAACGCGCGCGCTCTCGTTCTCACTGTCCTCCTCGAGCAGCTTGGACACACGGATCCGTTGGCAACTGACAACCTTGCCTCGCGGTATTTGGCCTTCCTCGGACACGCTCTGAATCCGGCCAACGGGAGGTTCAGAAATGTCCTGCGTTATGCACGCACTTGGAGCGAAGAGCAGGGATCAGAGGATTGCCATGGACGTGCACTGTGGGCCCTCGGGACGGTTCTCGGACGCTCTAAAGATCAGGCGCTTCGAGGTGCAGCCGGGCATCTTTTCGAGATCGCCGTTCCGGCGGTGGTTGCCTTTACCAGTCCGCGCGCCTGGGCTTTTGCATTGCTGGGGATTCAGGAGTACCTCGATTGCTTTCCGGGAGACAGGGATGCTCGCAAGATGAGTTCGGTGCTGGCCAAGCGACTGACCGAGATCTACGGTGCAAACCAGTCACCGGACTGGCACTGGTTTGAAGACGTCCTGGCTTACTCAAACGCGAGGTTGCCGCAAGCTGTCTTGATCGCTGGCCGTCGCAACTCTGATCACGAAATGATTTCCGTCGGTCTCGGAGCATTGAATTGGCTCAGCGAAATACAGCGCTGTGCGGGGAAGGATCACTTCGTGCCGATCGGTTCGCAGGGGTTTTACCGCAAGGGCTGCGAGAGAGCACGCTTCGATCAACAGCCAGTTGAAGCGGGAGGCTCCGTTTCCGCATGCCTCGAGGCCTATCGCACAACTGGAGATGATCGTTGGCGCAAAGAAGCCTGGTCGACCTTCAACTGGTTTCTGGGGGACAACGACCTGCAAATTGCGCTGTACGATGCGACCACCGGCGGTTGTCGAGACGGCTTACACCCGGAGCGCGCGAATGAAAACCAGGGAGCAGAATCGACCCTGGCGTTTCTGATGGCGCAGGTCGAAATGCGCTTGCTGGGAGAAGTGAATGGTCCACAATCAAGCCCTGACCTGTTCAGTACTAGCAGCAGGGATAAGGTCACTGCAAATGTGCTTTGAAGTTGCTTCCTCGTTTTCTGTGAGACCGTCATGAGCGTTGCCACAACAACACGTTACGAGCCTCTTCTTCTTCGCCATCCCGCCAACCCGATCCTAACCGGCAAGGACTGGCCCTATCCCATCAATAGCGTCTTTAATGCTGGAGCAACGCTGCTGGCAGACGGCTCGACACTGCTGCTCTGCCGCGTAGAAGATCGACGTGGCCTATCGCATCTGTGCGCTGCCCGCTCACGAAACGGTGTGGATGGCTGGGAGATCGATTGCGAACCGACGCTGATGGCCAACCCGAGGGACTATCCAGAAGAAATCTGGGGCATCGAAGATCCTCGGATCACATTCGTGCCCGAAATGCAACAATACGTCGTGACGTACACGTCCTTTTCGCGCGGTGGCCCCGGAGTGTCTCTAGCTCTGACCAAGGATTTTCGCAGCTTCGAGCGCTATGGCGTCATCATGCCACCCGATGACAAGGACTCCGCACTTCTGCCGCGGAGAATTGACGGCTACTGGGCTCTCATCCACCGGCCAATGACGCCGCTCGGGTCCCACATGTGGATTTCCTACTCCCCTGATTTGCGCCATTGGGGCCGACATCGGCTCATGCTGGAAGCGCGCCGTGGCGCCTGGTGGGACGCAAACAAGATCGGATTGTCGCCGCCGCCCATCGAGACTTCCAGAGGCTGGCTGGTGCTCTACCACGGAGTGCGGCACACGCCCTCGGGCTGCCTGTATCGATTGGGGCTGGCTCTTTTTGATCTTGAGAACCCAGAGAAGTGCTTGTTGCGAGGCGACTCGTGGATTTTTGGGCCGGAGGCCGATTACGAGCGCAATGGCGACGTCAACGACGTTGTATTTCCGTGCGGCTACACCATGGATCAGGATGGCGACAGCCTCAACCTCTACTACGGCGCTGCCGATTGCTCGATTGCCCTGGCTCGGGGCAGCGTTCGTTCTCTCCTCGCGTGGCTGGATGCCAATGGAAGTTGCGAACGTAGGCAGCGAGCTCAGGATTTATGAGGCTCCTGCTTTGGATTTTCCAGTTTGCCTTCGGGTGCCATCACAGCCAACTGAGCCGTGTGCTCACGATCAGGAAACGGACGTACCAGGTCTGCTTGGAGTGTGGGCAGGAGTTTGGGTATTCCTGGGCATTGATGCACTCCCTACTGTCGAGTGTTACCGACCCTCCCTATGCACCGCTGAACAGCACTAAACACGCCGAAGTTCCGAGTACCGACACAGGGCCGCGATCTTCATTTCTGGATGTGAGCTATCTTGCTCAGACGCGAAGGCCCGTGCCTGTCATCCTTGAGTCTCCTGTGTGTGTTGAGAGAGCGACGACCGCTGATTCCTAGCTCTCATTCTTAGGTCGCTGTCCCGATCGGTTAACGGCGAAGCGACCACATCCAGCCAATCGGCATTCTTCATCCGCGTGTACCCCGCGGAATTACGGCGGAGCACGATTCGACCGTCAAAGCTCTCGAACAATGAAAATAGGACAACACCTCCAGGCGGATGTGTCAGCCCGCGAAAAAAGAAAAAAGGAAGGTCAAAGATTATGCCTTTAATTCAACTTCTGGAAGTTCTGATCGTGGTGGGAGTCCTCCTGTGGCTGGTGAATCGCTTCATCCCAATGCAGGGATCCATCAAATCCATTTTGAACGGGGTCGTTGTCATCGCTGTGGTTCTGTGGATCATGAATGTTTTTGGACTCTTTCATTCGCTTTCCAGAATCCATGTTGGAACGTGAAGGATTTCGTAAGCGAACCAGTTATGAAGGTAACGGAGGTAGCACGCCATGAAAGTAATTAGAATCACCAGCACGGCCATTCTGTCTCTGCTTCTCGGAATCGCTGCTCCTGCTTACGCACAGCACGAGCAGCAGGGCGAAAAGCAAGACCATCCCGCACAGCAACAGAGCAAACATGAGCAAGCCAAGTCCGAACAGCAGCATGCCCAGCGGCAACGGCAGTCAGACCAAAAGCAGCAGACACAGCACGCTCAGCAACGGCAGCAGGACCAGAACAATCAGCAACAACGCTCTCAACAGCAACGGCAGACAGACCAAAGACAGCAACAGCATGCTCAGCAACAGCAACGGCAGGACCTGAACAACCGGCAGCAGCACGCTCAACAACAGGAGCGGTCAGGCCGAGACCGCGAACAACACGCCCAGCGGCAGCGGGGCAATGAACAACCACAGCACGCACAGGAGCGGCAGCGTGTTCAGCAGAATGCATGGCAGCAGCATCGCTCACAACGCTGGGATTCCGACCACCGCACTTGGCAACAACGGGGCGGCTACCACGGCTATCGCATTCCTGACGACCGGTTCCGTGGATACTTTGGGCCGGAGCATGGATTCCGCATCTACGGACGGCCCTTCCTCGTGGTAGGCGGCTATCCGCGCTTCCAGTACGAGGGCTATTGGTTCAGTCTCGTTGACCCGTGGCCAGGATACTGGGCGGATAACTGGTACGAGACCGACGACGTCTACGTTAGCTATGTCGACAACGGCTATTACCTGTTCAACCGCAGGTATCCCACGGTCGCCATTGCGATCAACATCTCGAGGTAGCGGTGTACTGGGTACAGCCTCGGGAGAGGCTGCACCCGATGGTTAGGAGTCCTGTCTGAACAGAGGAAAGAAGGAGTGAAACATGATGGCAATCATATTGATCGTGATCCTGATTTTGGCACTTTTGGGCGTCCTGCCACGGTGGTCGCATAGCCGGAATTGGGGTTATGCCCCGACTAGTGGCGTAGGTCTGGCGCTCTTCATCGTTGTCATTCTGCTGGTCCTCGGGCGGATTTGAGCCATGCGCCACCCGGCACTATCCCGAGGCGCCATGGCTGACGGTTGGCGCCTGCTTGCGGTTCGTGCCGCGGCACTTCTTCTCGTCGTGCTCATGTGCAGCGGCGGTTCGTCCGCATACTCTGTTCTGACGCACGAGGAAATCGTAGACCTAGTCTGGGCCGACCAGATCCAACCCCTGCTGCTCAAGCGATATCCGGGACTTTCGGACGACCAGATGAGGGAAGCGCATGCCTACGCGTATGGAGGCGCCGTCATCCAGGATCTCGGCTACTACCCGTTCGGCAGCACGGAATTCAGCAACCTGGTGCATTACGTCCGCAGCGGAGACTTTGTTCGCGAGTTGCTGCTCGAAAGCCAGGATGTCAACGAGTACGCCTTCGCGCTGGGTGCGCTATCGCACTATGCGTCGGATATCGCTGGCCACCCGGCCGTCAACTCCTCCGTCGCCATGCAATACCCAAAGCTGCGGGCGAAGTTTGGCCAATCGGTCCGGTATGCGCAGGACAAGACGGCGCATCTGAAAATAGAGTTCGGATTCGACACGGTGCAGGTTGCGAAGAATCGTTACGCCTCGCAGCAGTACCATGATTTCATCGGCTTCCAAGTGTCCAAGTCCCTGCTGGAGCGAGTCTTTCCGGCCGTATACGGAGTGGAGTTGAAAGACGTGCTGACCCACGAGGATCTGGCGGTGGGTTCGTATCGTTTCGCGGTCAGCCAGCTGATTCCACAAATGACCCGAGTCGCGCTGCAAACCCACAAGAAGGACCTGATGCGCGAAACTTCGAATTTCTCGAAACAGAAGTTCCTGTACCGTCTTTCACGCTCGGACAACGAAAGACAGTGGGGCAAGGACTACGTGAAGCCGGGCGTGGGTAGCCGGATTTTGGCAACGCTCCTGCGCTACATGCCGAAAATTGGTCCCTTCAAGGGGTTAGCGTTCAATGCCCCGACCCCGCAAACCGAGGACCTGTATATCAAGAGCATCAATACGACCGTCGATCGATACCGGGCTCTTCTCGAGGAAGTCCGCACGGACGCACTCGTGCTGCCTAATTGCGATCTCGATAGCGGCCGGGCGACCACGCCGGCGGAATACTCGCTCACCGACGACACCTATGCAAAGTTGCTGGGTCAGCTGTCCGAACGGAAGTTCGATCGGACCTCGCCGGAGCTGCGCGCCAACATTCTCGACTTTTATTCCGACCTCTCGGTACCGATCGCGACGAAAAAGAACCAGGATGATTGGACAAGAGTATTGAGCGAGCTGGACAAGTTGAAGTCCACGACCCCGGTTCCGATTGTCGCGGGCAACCCAGCACAGTGAGAACGACGCGCGCCGGGCCGGGCATCTGGACTCTCTGGAAGGATGCGGAGGCTAGTCGTGGAGAATCGCGGGAGTGCCAGAGATATGAGGCCATCTTTAGTTCAGAGAGTCTAAACTGGATCGGCGGTCGTCTTCTTGTTGGCACGCTTCGATGTCGGAGAAGGAATCATGACCACGTTGCTATTCACAATAGACATCTCTGCTGACTATCGCGGCATGGAGGAAATCTACTCCGCGCAGGTCATCGCGCGCAACGGGACGACGCTCTATCACCTAGCCGAGGCGCTCTCAATCTCAGAAGCGCTGGAGAAGGTCGTGCAAGAAATGCGTCTGCAGGAAAAGGAGAGCGCATCGTTCCGATAGCCCCATCAGCGAAGCGGCTTGTGCTCGACGGGAATCGCGTCGGCTTCTGCGGGGCTTAAACGGGACGGATCGCAATGACCCTGACCACTTAGGCAAGCCGTTGAGTTACGTTTGTGCTCAGCGTCGTCCAGCAGCTTGGCTTCGGGGGCAGTCAGCTTTGAGTAGTCACAGGTGTCCTCGCCGGCCTTGCAAGCGGAGAAGTTGCGCCGGAGAACTGCAGTCGCCGTGCGACCTGCTTCCAACGGAGTGAGGTTGGCATGGTCGCACTCGCCCCAACCATTCTGACAATTCTGCGCGTTCCGCTTGTGATCTGCGGCAGTGACTTCAATCGTCTCCGATGGAGTGAGCTGGGAACTGTCGCAGAGCTCCGGGCCGGTCATACAGTTGGAGACGTTGCGCTGGCGTCTGGCAGCATCCACCTCCGCGATCTGCGCCTGAGTCAGTTGGGAGCGATCACAGGCGCTCACACCATCCTTGCAGTCGGTGATGTTGCGCTGGCGTTTCGCGACCGCCGCTTCATTAGTTTCGGACTGGGACAGCTTGGACAGGTCGCAGTGCCCCATGCCGCTTGTGCAGTCCGCCACGTTACGCTTGTGATCGGCCACGGCCAGCGCGATCGTCTCGGGCTCACTGAGTTTCGAACGGTCACAGGCCTCGTAACCGTTCCTGCAGTTCGAAACGTTTCGCCGGTGCTCGGCGAGAGCCAGGTCCGCCGATTGCGACGCACTCAATTTGGAGCGATCGCAGGCTTGGTAGCCGTTCTTGCAGGCCTCCAGATTCTGCGCAAGA